>ERZ1370068.3176-contig-2295_pt1 | contig 48147 bp, 80 predicted proteins | sample MGYA00561227_ERZ1370068 | MGnify/ENA primary metagenome ERZ1370068 (study PRJEB38410, sample SAMEA6850437) | metagenome | study: Metagenomic assessment of the ecological functions of the soil: analysis of the soil microbiota associated with the... | reverse complement strand
CTTCCGCTCGCGCAATATCTCTTGTTGCTGCTGGCGCTCGATGGCGATGCCGGCAATGTGGGTGGCGATTTCAGTCAACCGCGTTTCCTCGGGCCGCGGTCCTCGCTTTTCCTGACGATACATCGCGAACGAACCGAGGACCTCACCTTTGCGCGACAGAATGGGCGTTGACCAGCAGGCGCACAGTCCGCAGATCTCGCGCCAGACCGCGATAATCAGCCCAAAGCGGGTCGGTCAGCACATCGGTTACCACCACTGGCCTGCGGGTATACATGGCGGTGCCGCAGGACCCGTTGCGTGGTCCAATCGCGGCGCCATCCACCTGCTTTGACATAAGCTTCGGGCAGATTTGGCGCCGCCCCGTGACAAACATGTTTGCCGTCCCGATTCAAGAGGAGGATGGAGCAGCGAAGTCCTTCGGCTTGCCCTTCCATGAGAATAACGAGGTTCGGTCAGAACGTTCGTCAACGGCGCATCGGCCGCGATCAGCTCCAGCACCCGGCTTTGTCCGACTCGAAAGAATTCTTCCTCTTTGCTTTGAGTGATATCGCGGCAAACAATCACCCCGCCTAACAACTTGCCGTCAGCGTCGCGCAGGGGACGGCCATTAACCCGGGTCCAAAGTCCATTGGGTGTCTTCGCGTGCCGAACGAACATCTCGACGTTGTTGACCTCCTCGCCGCGAATCGATCGCGTCAGCGGCAGTTCGTCGGGCGGGAAAAGGGTCACCTTGTCCGGCAGGTAAAGTCCGTAGCGCTGCGACCATTCGCTCGAGCTTGTTTCGGTTGCATCCTGTCCCGAACATGCGCTCAGCCATTGGGTTGAAGACGAGGAATTTACCCTTCCGTGTCAGCGACGATGACGGCGTCCCCCATGTTGGAGAGAATCGATTGGAGGATTTCGTTGGTGTGCGCGAGCTCTTCGGCCGCGCGCTTCCGTTCCATCACCAGATCCAATTGGGCGGCCACCGCCGCAATCACCTTGACCAATCGTTCGTTCGCATTGCGGGACTCACGCATAAAGAATTCGATCACCGCGATGACGTGATCACCCGACAGAATAGGAATCCCCGCTCCCGTCCTTAGTCCGACAGTTCTGGCCGCTTCCATTCGCGGGAAATTCGGGATCGTTCCTGACGTCCTCAACCCAGGCTGGCTTCTGCGACGTCCAGACGCGCCCAGGAAGTCCAATCCCCGGGCCGAAACTACATTCCTTCGGATGCGGCCCGGAACGATTTCAAATCCGCTTCGTCGCCATACCAGACCGGACCGTATTCCAGAACAGGTTCCATCCTGGCTTGGCACCCAGGCTTGTCCAAGGGCCCATCCCGTCATCTTACAAACGCGACGAAGCACGACCTCCAAGGCGCACGAAAGGTCGCTGGTCGCAGCCACTTCCATCGTGATTGTCTGCAGCAAATTAAGCTGCTCCTCACTTTGGGACCGCGTTTGTTCGGCACGTTGCGATGAATCAGCCATTTGCTCGATTGCCTGCGCGCTAACTTTACATCAACCATTCAGATCCTCGGGGCTGAGTTTTTCTTCGCCGGAGACGGATCGCGACATTATCAATCGTGCCGGTGAACTTGGCCGCCTCAGATTGCCTCCCCATCGGGATTTCCATTCCTTCGCGGGCCAGCACCGTGTTGGGGAACCGTTCCTGACACAACTTTTCGATGCGGAGAAGAAACTCGTCGTCGTGGTCGGGGTCGTGATGCGTGAGGGCCAGGCGTTTTACGCCGGCCATTTCCGCAACTTGCATGGCTTGATCGAAGCTGCTGTGTCCCCAGCCGCGCCGTTTCTGTAGTTCCTCGGCCGTGTATTGCGCGTCATGGACCAACAAGTCCGCGCCGCGCGCCAGCTCCACCAGCCGCGGATCGATCTGCTCGCCATGCTCAACGTCCGTGCAAACGACGAGCACCTGGCCATTTCGCTCGATCCGGAAACTATACGCTCCACCGGGATGGTTGTGCCTTTGGGCGGTGACCATGGTTTCCACATTGTTGATGCCGCTGAAGTGTTTGCTGGCATCGGCGATTTGCAGGAATTCGAAATTGGCTCCCATGCGATCCAATTGCACCGGGAAATATTCCGCCTGCATCTGGACCTCGAAGATCTCCCCGCAAATGGCCAACGGGCTGGTCCCGGCCAAGCGTGAGGAACGTGATTTTCTGACCGGGATCATAGGCCGGGGCAAAGAAGGGAAAACCCTGGATGTGGTCCCAATGAAAGTGTGTGAACACGATCACGATTTGTTCCTGCTTGTGCCCGATGGCGAGGAGGTCGCGTCCCAGATTTCGCAGTCCCGTGCCCGCGTCAATGATGGCGATGCGGTTGGTATCGGTGAAGGTAATTTGCAGGCAGGTGGTGTTACCGCCGAATTGCTGGAAACCAGCATCACAGATGGGGATTGATCCCCGGGTGCCGTAAAATTTGAGCTTCATAGGATAGTATCAGGCCCATTATTACCACCAGCTCCATGCAACCGGCAAATTACGTGCTCGTCACCACCTATCTGAGCCACTCGTTAGGCAACGATCGAGCGTTCGCCGAAAATCGAAGCGCGATGAAACCGCGGCGACGAATCAACCGCGGATCACAGTGCGCGATTCAGCTAAGCAATTCCGGTGGAACCTTTCCGCCAGTTCTCAGACAACTTCCTTTAGCACTTCCTTGTGCAGCCAGACGTTCATCGAAGCAGAGTCATTCGTGTCTCCAGTGTAATGGAGTTCGGTCGCCAGCTCTTTGCGCGCGCGTCAGGCTGCTGTCCATCCCAACCAGCTTCATCAGATCGACGATCGATCGCTTCCAGTCCAATTTTTCGGGGTTCTTGGCGGCCAGTCCGTTCATCACCGCAGCGATATCTACGATCGGCGGGCGCGGGCTTTGGAGCGCTCGGCGCGGGCGCCGCTGGCAGCAGCGGCCAGCGGTCGGGCTGAGTTGCTACAGCTGGTTGTGCCGCTGGTGCACGTGGCAGCAGCGGGCGCCGGAGCGGTAGCGGTGGCCGTGGTGGGTGCATGACTGAAGATTTTTGATATCAGATTACTGAGTAGTCCCATGGTTTTGCCTTTCTATTTTGTTTCGTTGGTGGTATTGTGACTGTTCTTTTCGCGGGAAACGCCGCGTCAGGCGTTTCCTTTCCTTTGATTGCTTAAGAGTTTCGCCGCGGCCATCGTCAGAGCGCCCATGACAACCGGATTTCCCATCGCTTTCACAAACCACGGTTTTTCTTCGACGGTCTGGCGCATGAGTTCCGGATGTTCTTTCCGGGCGTAGTTCATTACCCGGGCTGCATCGTCTTCGCTCATCTTGTTGGGGTCGGTCGAACCGAGGCCCAGCATGCTCGGCGATCCCGGCGAGTCCACCCGCACCGGCGAGTGGGCCAGCGTTCGCGGCGCTTGTATCGGCGCCCCGACGGCCGCCACCCAATGCGCTGAGCAAGCCGCCAAGCAGTCCAGCTCTTTCCGGCGGCGCCTGCGCCACGGCATTCTTCGCGGCGTCGTGAAATCGATCATCGGGAAGCTGGCCGAGATATTGCGTCGCCCCATCGTGATAGGTCCGATTATTAAAACTGGGCGTCGTCGGGATGGGTGGAAACGAAGCGGTCGTGAAACCTGCTCGCATCCGCGTCGTCCACGGTGCCGCCGCTCGCAAAACGTCTCATGAAGTCATCAACAGTGTCTGGCATAGTTTTTTGTCTTTCCGAGTTTGGGATTTAGAGAAAGGTCATTGTGCGGGAACGTAAGTCATCGCGCGCGTGCGAGCATCGAGATGGGCGGTGCCGATTTTTCGCGGTGGATTGGAGGGGCATAGGCAAGCACGGTTAAATCCTGGTTGGGAAATTCCCGCGCCATCTGGCCGAGCATGGTCCGCATGAGATCGGGTATTTTTGCATCTCGACGCTGCGATCGAGAATCAGGCCCAGCTCGTTCTGTTCGTTAATCAGAGCGCGGTCGATGGTTCGTTGCTGGGGGATCGGCCTCACGAATGCGGTTTAAGAAACGCCATTTGCCGTTGCTTGAAATCCTGCGCGCTCTCCGGCTGCACCGCGCGATCTTTGTTCCGCCGAAGGAGCGCTTGCCGGAGGCGACGCATCGCACGATGCCAAGAGGAGCAGGCATCCCAAGACTAACGAACTGCTCCAGCCGGCGTTCATTATGGCCGAGCCTATGGAGATGCTTTGCGCTTCCGTCTATTGGACCTTGGTCTTACTTCAACTTCTGAGCCTGAGCGAGAGCGTCGCGCACCGCAGCGAGAAATTTTTCATCGTTGAATGGCTTGATGAAGAAAGCCACCGGGCCGATCTGCATCGCCGTCGCGCGGGCCGCCAGATCGTCACGCGCCGTGATGACGATAACCCGGGTCTGCGGTGACAGCGCGCATAACCGGGCCAGAACTTCGAGCCCTGTTACCTTTTCCATCCAGATGTCGAGCACCACGACCGGGACGTAGCAGGCGGCGACATGGGCGAGGAAATCTTCCGGTTTGTTGAACGCGCGCACCGCCAGGCCATCGGAGGCGAGCAAATACTGCATCGATCTGAGGACGGACGGATCGTCATCCACCAGACAGACTTCCCCGGTTTGGCCGGGCGTCGCTCATGCCGCCTGGCTTTGGTGTTGCGCGCCATGGGCAGGCGGAAAAGCCCGCGCCATGACCCGGCAGGTTTTCCGCGCTTTGCCCGGTATCTGCGCTACTGCCGGTAATCGCTCAGAGTGGGTGGTCCGCCTCCATCAGAAGGACGACGCTTTTCAGATCTGAAGGGCATCGACGCCATCCAGGATTCTGGTCTGGCCCGCGTGAAAGGATTCTTCGATCTCTTTTTGCGATTTCACTGCTTTGACGTGTGACGACAAGGCGCTGATGGACTGCGCCGAGAAACTCTTCGTCGTCGAAAGGTTTGGTAAAGAACGCGGTTGCTCCGAATTCCATCGCGGTCTGTTTCGCACCGGGATCTTTCCGCCCCGTCATAACGATGACGCGTGTCCGAGGCGACAGCTTCGCCAAGCTTGGCCTGCACTTCCAATCCCGTCATTTTCTCCATCCAGATGTCGAGGATGACGAGCGGGACCGAATGCGTTTCTATCGTGCTTGAGAAAACTCTCCGGGTCGTTGAAAGAGCGGACCCCTAATCCATCGGAGGCGAGCAAGCGGCCGATCGATGTGAGAACGGCAGCGTCGTCATCGACGAGGCAAACAATTTTCCGCAGATGTCGTTTCGTCGGGCGTCATGTACTCCGCGCGTTTTGTCCATATTAGGGCGGGCCTAACGCGACAACACAGACTAACGCTCTGTGGGCTTGTCGAATAGTGGACCTTAGTCCCATGCCTAGCCGTCCGGCCGCAATTCCGTCATGCGGGCACCTACGCCCACGTCCGCATTTGTCTGCAGAGGCACGCCGGCCGTTGCCCGCCGAGCGCTGCAGCTCGACACCGCGTCCGCTGCGACGCGGGATCGCTGTCGAGGTCACGCTCACCGAGCGGTCTGCAGTTACCGCGCATCCAATGTTTCTCTCGGCAAGATCGAGTGATTATCACGGGTAATTGGCGACGATCTTGTTCACGGCTTCCGTAATCGCGTTGGCGTTTCTTTCGGTGCTCCCGACGGCTGCCTGGCCAGAACCGCGATAAACGACCGTGTGCGTTCTGCGATCGACAAAATCAATCACCAGCGTGCCCTCAGTATACGTCTGCACTCCTGCGTTCAGTGCCACGGTCCCCATCCTGTAGCTTCCATAGGCGGAAGGATAGACGGTGTATCCACCTCCCGGGCATGACGTTCAGCTTCTGTTGGGTGTAGACGGTGGGCACGATGTAGAGATCAGAATTGCTCCCTGATCTCTTTCAGACCCTTGGCCGCAAGACTGGAGCGGAGCGCCGATTGCAACGCTGCGCTACCGGTCGCGCTCAAACCGATCGAGGCGGTGTCGATCGCATAGGTGTGATACTTGCCAAACACCGCAGTGGGATCGGCAGCGGTATTCACCGTAACCGGCGTCGTCGTGTCGCAGGCCGCCAGGATGCAGAGGATGGTTAGAGCTCGTAAGGTAATAGAGAAGTTTGGATATGGATTTCATTTGAATTGTTGTCGAAAACAAAGAGTGAAAGATTCTCGCTGGCCCGGCTATGGGACTTTGGTCCCATAGCGTCTTCGCGCCGGCGCCGCCAATCGAGCCTGCCGCCTACGCTGAAAGGCGGGCTTTGTGCCGATGCGAAGGGATGGCCGGCGCGATGCCCGCACGCTGCGTGAGACGGACAAGATCAGGAACGGAGCTGGCCCCGAGCTTCTGCATGGCGCGGCCGCGATGGACTTTGATCGTCTTTTTCCGCCGTCTGCAGCTCGGCCGCGATCTGTTTGTTGAGCAGACCGGTAATGACGAAGCGCAAGAACCTCGAACTCACGCGGCGTCAGTTTATCAATGCGCTCGCGGGCCTCGCGTCTTTCCGCCCGCTTGCGCAGGTAATCCTCGCTCCGGCCCAGAGCGCGTTGCACCGCGCCAAGCAATTCTTCGTCGTCGAAAGGCTTAATCAGAAAATCGACCGCGCCTTTCTTCATCGCCTGCTTGCAGGTCGGCACGTCACCGTAGCCGGTCAGGAAAATAATCTGCTCACCGGCTCCGCGTGGCTCCAGCGCTTCCTGTAAACCGAGGCCGTTCAGCCCAGGCATCCGGACATCGAGAACGAGGCAGCTCGGGCCGTCGAAGACCTCTCGCGCGAGATAATCTTCCGCAGAGGCAAAGATTTCCGCGCTATACCCCGCCGACTTGAATAGGCGCCGCACCGCCCGGCGCACCGACTGGTCGTCGTCCACAATGCAGACCAACTCCGGATTAATGCTCATGCGCTCTGCACGACCTCACATTTCCGCGTCACGGGCAGAGCAAAGAAAAATTGGGCGCCTGGCTCGGCGTTCGCCGCGCTCAAATTTCCGCCATGCGCTTCCACGATCGAGCGAACGATCGGTGAGGCCCATTCCCATCCCGCCCGGTTTGGTGGAATAGAAATGGGTGAAGATCTTGTCGGGATCGTCTCTGGGCAGCCCTCGACCGAAATCGCGCACGCCAGTGATGACGGAATCGCCAGAGCATTCGGTCGAAACAACAATCCGCCGTTCGGCCATCGGCGTTGTCTGCATCGCTTCGAGAGCGTTCATGAGCAGATTCAAGAGAATCTGCTGCAATTGACACCGGATCGGCTTTGAGCAGCGGAAGAGTTCGAAGCGAGTCGAGTTTCGATCGACGCAGACCGACCGAGCAAATCGGAATGCAGCAGGCGCAAGACTTCCCGGATCGTCTCATTCATATCGACCGCGCGCCGTTCCCCCTCGCTCTTCCGAACGAAGTGGTGGATTCCCTGAATAACGTCGCCGGCTCGGCGCGGCATCGATCGCCACATCTTCCAGCAACTCTTCAAGCATGCCTGGTTCCAATGAACCCTTGCCGGAGAAAACGCCTGCCCGCGGCAGCGTTGCTCGCGATGGCGGTGAGCGGTTGATTCAGCTCATGCGCGAGCGAAGCCGTCAACTCACCCATCAACGCCACGCGGCTCATGCGCGCCATCTCGAGCTGTTGCAGACGAAGTTCGAGATTGGCTTTCATTTGCGCGGTCACGTCGATCGCCACGCAGATGAGTTCGGCCACTTCTTCGCTCGCGTTGCGCAGATAACGACCCCGTGCATTGAGCCAGCGCGTCTCGCCGTCGGGCCGGAGCAGCCGGTATTCAATCTCGAAGGACTCTGATGTGGCGCGCGCCTCCTCGATCGCGTTGTAGACCTCCTCTCGATCCTCCGGATGTACCCGCTCGAAAAAGAGTCTGCGCGTCAGCGGTTCGTTAGGCGCAAGACCGAAGATCGCGCGTCCCTGGTCGCTCATCCACGATTCGTGCCGCTCAAGGTCGATCGTCCAGAGTGCGAGATTTGCCGATTCGGCCGCGAGGCTGATCCGTGCGTCGCGTTCGCGCAGCGCCCTCTCCGCTGCCTTGCGCTGCGTGATATCCCGATGGCTGATGACCGCGCCACCCGCTTCGCTCCGCAACGGCAGGACCAATACTTTCAAACCAGAGGGCCCGGCAGGCGGTGTACGCAAGGATACTCGTTTTGGAACTCTGTCTCTTTGCCGGACAAGACGCCTTCAATGCCCGCCAACACCTCCGTCACGACAGAATGATCTCCCGCGCGCGCCGCGCTTCGGCACACGTCCAGATAATTTGCGCCGACATCGATTCCAGGCGTCCGGAGCACCGCCTGACTCGTGAGACTTTCGCCAGGCATCATTGGTGGCAATGATGTAGCCGGATCGATCCACGATGGTAACGAGACTGGTCAGTGAATCGATGATCCCGCGGTTCAGGGCATCGCGCTCACGCAACGTTTCCTCCGCCAGTCGCACGCTCTTCGATGACGGCCGCGAGAAAAATTGTCGGAAGCGACAAGACAATCAGAAACATCTGCACCGAGCGCGCCATTTGCCCGGGCGAGCCTTCAGAGAACGGGCCATGACCGTGAGCAGCGCTCCAGATGGCGGAAAGCGCGACGATCCAGATCGCCGTGCTCGCGCCGCACGCGCCGAAACGGACGGCCGCCCAAAGCAGAAACGGCAGAGGGAGAAGGAGCAGAGCCGAATCGCTTTCCGGGCCAAGCTTGTAAAGAGTAGCGGAGCTAACCAGAACGAGACCAAGGAAAAGGAGACCACCTTCGAGTTGACGCTGCCGATTTGCGTTCCGCACTGCCGCCAGGCCGCCGGTGGCCCACGTCACGACGAGAGGTGTGACAATGAGGACGGCCAGAGACGTTCGAACTGAAGCGAATTCGCCAGAGCTGCCAATAGCTGTCGACTCCCCAGTGATTCCAGCGCACGAATGCCGCATCCAGGAAGGAAGAAATAAAGGGACCGAAGACCGCGGCACACAGGCAAAAAATGCCGGCGTTCCGCAGAGCTGACGAAGCGCAGGGGCCCGCGGATGAAATAGCGCGTCAGGCTCGCGCCGATCAATGCTTCGAAACAGTTGCTGATGAACCAGCACAGAATCATCGAGGGCGGCACGTTGCTTTGCCATTGTGCCGCGCAATGTGCCGGGAAGGCGGCGACGAGCACAAGCCACCAGAGGCGGGGTGGCGTGAGCAGACAGCGCGGCCAGCAAAATAGAATTCGGGGGCCAGAGGACCGACACCGGGTGCGGCTGGAACGTCAGCGCAAATCCGACTCTTGCACCAAGGTAATAGCCGGCAAAGACGAGGAGGCAGATCGTGATCGATTGCCGGTCGAAAGCTGAAGCGCCAACTCGCTCTCTGGGATGGAGCAGATGCGAAGCTTCCGTGGCTTCCATTGGTGCGGACATGCTTTTCATGAGCGCATGAGCGTTCCCACTCAGCGAAGCGCTCGAGTGCCTGTCGAGCAGAAAGCAGGAGATCGCAGGGTGCGGCTTTTCCACGGTAAGGTCGTTCATAGGCCGATCGCCCGGCCGGGAAAAGCTTTATTTTCGACGGCCGCAAGGGAATGCGATGTCCTCTGCGACCACGAAGACATTGCATCCGTTCGCGGTTCGGCGGTAGTCAAGCGGCATGCACACAGCACCTGCTGGATCAGGCTGGCTACAGGCGCACCGCCTTGGAACGGTTAACCGGCGACTCGCGAAGTCAATCCTGGGACGGTGAAGGACTCGGTGTGGACGCGGGGGCCGCATTCTGGCGGCGGGTCGTGATTTCATCGAGGAGTTGCTTTTCTTCGGGAAAGATGGTGCCGCCGCGTGCGAGAGCAATGTATTTATTGGCGGCGTCGAGTTGGGTTGTCGTCGTCGTAGAGAAGTGCGGCGTAGACGGCGACGTGCGGATCGTTGAGCTGGTCGGGCGGAAGTTTTCCAGGATCGCTGATGCCTTCCGCCGTCCGGCCGGTGCCGTAGAGGGCGAAGGCGTAGGTGACCGCGACCGCGGGTCGTTAGGCGCTTTGTCGTAGGCCTGCTTCGCGAGGGCGCGGCCGGCGGCGGCGTTGTGATCGAGGAGCAGGGCGAAACGCGCGGCATTGGCGGCCAAGCCGACCTCTTCGGGCGAGCTTTGGTGCAGCCGCTGCGCGGTGAGGACGAAGATTCGGCAGATCGTTCGTCGCGCGATAAAGGCGTAGAGCGCGTCGAGCGCTTCGCGCCGCGCGGCCGGGACTTTTGCGACACGCAGCCAGAGCTGCTCGGCTTCCGGGTGAGGTCCCAGTGTCGAAGCGAGACGCGCCAGGGCCAGCTCGTGTTCCGGCTGCGCGGCGGCAGCGGCATCCGCCGAATTCCAGAGCGCGTCGAACTCGGCTTCGGCCTCGGCCGAGGTGCGGCGCGACCGGCGGCACGCATAGGCCTGGTAGGCCAGGCGCAGATAGTCGTCATCGCCCCACGAGCCGCTCCGGGTCCAGCGCTTCAGGCGCGACCAGTTTTTTGTTCGAGCGAGTGCTTCCGCGACCGCGATGGCGGCGGGTGGCCGGTTCGTTAGGTCGGCCGGCAGCTTGTCGCTCCACTTCAAGGCTGCATCGGCCAGACCGTTCTTGTTCATCCAGCTGAGCAGCTGCGCGAGGTCGTGACCTTCGCGCGCGGCGACCGGTTTTACCTTGTCGAGCAAGGCGTCGAATTTCTTCGAGTTCAGTTTTCGGTAAAGCTCGAGGCAAAGAAGGTAATCGGCGAAGGTGACCTGCGGACTCATTTGCAATGCCTGCGCGAGTTCGTTAGCCGCGTCGGTTTGATTTTGGCGAAGCGCGTTGTCGAGCAACGCGCGCAGAGCCTCGGTGCGGAACTGCGTGACTTTGCTCAAGCGCTCGAGCTGGTTGCGGGCGGCGGCGTCTTCTCCGGATCGGAGGATAGGATCTGCAACACCGCGAGGTTGAATTGGTAAACGTCGTTCGTCGGCTCTTGTCGCGACGGCGGCGGCAAAGTCGGCGCTCTTCCTCCGCGATGTTGCCCTGCGCGCGGGAAAGCCAGCCGGCGACGACGTGGTAGGCGGCTTTCTCGCGATCCTCCGGTGCAACCCGGCCGAGTGCGGCGCGGGCGACATCGAGCTGGCCGAAACGCAAGGCGGCGGAGGCCAGGTTCAGTTCGCTTTCGAGGCCGGGATCGAGCCGCGCGATCTGCGCGCGCCAGGCCACGGTCTCGGCGCGATTCTGCTTTTCGGTTGTCTCGGCGAGGATGCGGGCGGCGACGAGAGAGTTCGGATCGATGGCGAGCGCGTCGGCGCGCCTGACCTCGGCTTCACTTCAGGTTGTTATGATCGAGACGATCGCTTAGCCGCGGTGAGCAGACGCGCTTTGTGCCAGCGGTTCCAGCCTTTGCGGACCGAAGCGAATCCGAAGAGGCCGACGCCAAAACCAAGGACAACGAAGAGTGAGATGACCAGACCGCCCCGGACCTGAAGCCTGTGCCGCCATGAACGCCGGCTGCGGCGTTTACGACGGACGCGCTTTGGCTTCGGCAGACATCGTCCCGTTCCCTAGATTGCGCCGGGCCGCTTGGCAACCAGGCAGGGGTTGAGCCGTTGCCGCTTACTGCGCCACCTCAGATTCTCGCGCGGCCTCTACCACCGGCACGGCTTCGATATTATCCATCACTTCCTCGCGCAGGCGCTGACCCCAGACGTAGCGCGCGAGCAGCACTTTGAGCGTCGCGGTGAGCGGGATGGCGAGCAACGGACCGAGCAGGCCGCCGATGAGCAAACCCCAGATGAAAATCGAAACGATCACCGTCATCGGATGCAAACCGACGGAGTTGCCGACGATGCGCGGGGCATAGAAAAGGCCCTCGAGATTTTGCACTGCGATAAAAATGATCGTGACCCAAAACGGATGCCACCAGTCGCCCCACTGCGCGGCCGCGATGATGACGGCCGGGATCCAGCAAATGACGATGCCGAGGTAGGGGATCATCGTTAGGGGATAACGATCAACCCGATAAGCGGTGCGAAATTCAAGCCATAGATCGTTAGGGCGGTGCCGATGAGGACGTCCGTCGACCACGCAAACGAGAAGCTGGCCGCGAAAGTAGGCGATGACGTAGCTGTTGATTTGCGAAAGAGTGGTCGCGACTTCGTCTTTGAGCGGGGAATTGCGGAGCGGCAGATATTCTCGCCAGCGGCGCTGGATCGCCGGTCGTTCCTTGAGAAGGAAGAAAGAATAGATCGGCACCATCACGAGGCTGAGGAGAAATCCGGTGACGCCGAGGAAGCCGCCAACGCTGGTCTTGAACCAGTAACCAAAGCTTGGCAATGAGATCGGGCAGTTGTTTCTCGAGCGCGGGCAATTGCTTTTGGCACCCAATCCTGGATTCGCTGCCGATCGGCGGAGGTCAGCTTTGCCGGCGCGGGAGCAATCACTTCGCCGCTGGCGGACGGCGGGCTGGGCGCGGCCCTGGGTGTGGCGCTTGGCACGGGAACGGGCGTCGGTCCTGCAGAGGAGCCAGTTGACAAGGCCGGTCGGCGCTTCCTCTCGGAACTCGAGACCGAATGTGTGTTCGTAGCGATAAGATCAGATCGACGACGCGGTCGCGCGTCCGCTCGGTAAAATCAGGTAATTTTCGGGCCAAGCTCGCGCTTTGCACCGAAATAAGAGGCACGATCCAGGCGCCGAGCGCGCCGATGCCGAGAAAGGCGATCGCGAAAATCGTCAGCAACTCGCCTTGGTCCTTCCGAAGCCGCGCGCGCGCCAGATGGGTTCACGACCGGGTCGAGCAGGTAAGCCAGGATGGCCGCGATCGCGACCGGGATGAGGATGGGCTGGAGGAACGCGATCAAATTTGCGCCGAGATAGACGACGGTACCGACAATGAGAAAGAGCACGACAACAAAGAACGCGGTGAGCGAAGCCCACATCATCTTGCGCTGCCAGGGCGTCGGATATTTCTTCATTTGATCGGAGTCGCACCAGCCGGTTCGCCTTTGCTCAACTTGGTTTTGGCGTCCGCAATCTTCCCCGCCAGCCTTTTGTTATCCGGATCAAGCGACGAGCGACTTCTGCCAATACTCCAGCGCCTTGGCCGTTTGCTTCACCATCGAATAGGTATCGCCGATGTGTTCGAAGACGGTGGGATCTTCTTCCTTGAGCTCCGCCGCCGCGCTGAGCAGCTCGGCCAGCGCCTGTTCGTATTTTCCCTGGCGATAATGGAGCCAGCCAAGGCTGTCGAGATAGGCGCCGTTTTCTGGTTCGGCCGCGAGAGCGCGTTTGATGTAGTCTTCGGCTTCGTCAAGGTGGATGTTTCGGTCGGCCCACATGAAGCCGAGATAGTTGTAGGCCTGGCGCCGCGTCCGCCGGGTCGAGTTCGATCGCTCGTTTGAAAAGCTCGGCGGCTTTATCGTAGAGCCCGGCCCGTTCCGCGGCGGCTCCGTACTCGAAAAAGAAGCGGTCGTTGACGCATCTCCTGGCCTCCGGCTTCGCTCTCATGCAGGCGCTTCCTCGAAGGTGGTCACCGCCTCCTGGCTGTGTCTTTGCCTCCCGCAGGGCGACCGGCGAGGAGATAAGTAATCTGCGGTGTCGTTGGGAAAATGGCGGCGCGCCTCCTGCATCAGCGCGCACCGCGCGGTCGTTCTCGCGAAGCCGGGTGAGAAGCAGCTCACCCAGGTGGACGTAGTTGTCCGGCTGCGCGGGATTGATGAGGCAGGCTTTGTTCGAAGCTGGCCGCCGCCTTGGAATACTCGGCTTTGGCTTCCTCCGTCTTGTCCGCCTGCGCCAGTGCCTTGGCATCTTCCTCGAGGACGCGTCCGAGGAGCTCATAAGGCTGATATTTTTCCGGGTGCTGCTGAATGATTTCCTGAAGCATTTCGATCGCCTTGCCGCGCTGGTTGGTCAGCATGAAGCCGGTGGCCAGTTTCTCGCGCGCGTTGGAATCGTTAGGCTGAAGTTCCAAGCACGCGAAGATAGAGCGGGATCGCTTCCTGTATTTGCTGCGAGGCGGCGAAATAATCAGCGGCCGCCGGTCAAGACCGATGCGCATCTCCCGGAGCGAGCGCGAGCGCTTTGTGAAAGACGGCATTGACCTTCTCCAGCTCTTCCGCCTTGGGGTTCTTGTCCGGTTGCGCGATGAGCGCGGAGGTAAAGCTTGCCCAGTTGAGTCCAGAAAGAGGGGGCGTTGGTTTCTACTTTCGCCGCGCGGTCGAGCGTTTGCAGGGCGCCTTTGCGATTGCCGGCAGCCAGTTGCACCTCGGCGAGGCGTTGATAACCTTCAATCTCGTTAGGCGCGAGCGTCACCGCCTGCTCGCGCATAACGAATCGCCGGCTCCATTTTCTTGAGATACTTGGCATAGATGTAGGCCAGTTGGAGATAAGGGCCGGGCTTCCTTCGGCTCGGCCTTTGACCGCATCCTTCAGGATGTCGATCGCGCGCGGGTAATCGCCCTGCTGCGTGAGCAAAAACGCAACCCGCGTGGCGAGATCGATTTCGCCCGGATCGATGTTCAACACCCTCTCGAAGGCCTCGAGCGCCTTCTCGCTTTCCCCGTTCTCCTGCAAGTCGAGTGCCTCAATGTAATCGAGCAGCGCCCGCGCCTTGCGCTCGCCCTTCTGGTTTCAGGGCGAGGTCCTTTGGCGCATGCAAAACGAGCGAGTCATCCTGGCCGGACTGTTTTCGCCAGACGCCAGGGCGCGGAGTGGGGGAAGGGCGGCCCTCATCCAATGGTCGCGCCGCAGCGATGGCGACAGGCAGAAGGCAGCAACCACCGGCGATCCACCAATGAGGAAGAAGGAGGGGTCGTACGCCGGCGTGTCATTAAGCAAATGGTAATGGCGGGGCAGAGTTGGTGCAACCATGCCCTGTAATGGCGCCTATGACCGCCGATCTCCGGCCTCGCGTGATCGAGCGCGACGGTCATAAACCGGTGCCACAGTGGATACATGATAAAGGATCTTGAACCGACCGTCGCCTTTTCCGTCGTCTCGTAAGGTTGAGACCTAAATTGACTATGACTCCGTTTGCCGTGTCCGAATCGGGGTATGGCACTATCCGATCCGGAGTCAGGCAGCCATGGCATTCATTCTGGTAAAATCAATCCGAGACGGACGGCAGCATCGCGCCGTAACTCGCCACATACTCGGCTTGTGATCTCTCCCAATAGACGCCGGTTGATGTGCCACCATCGCCAGACCTGGCAGCTGCGACGACATGGTCGCGGAATGCAAATTGCGTAGAGCGGGATTCTTCTGTTTCGCATCGAGGATGATCGCCGCGTCAGAGTCATAGCTGTTGCCAGGTCGGTCTCGGAACCGCCGGAAGGGATCTTGAGTCGAGGGTCAGCGCTAGGTTCGCAAACGACATAAAACCTTCAAAGAAATCGAGTCGCCCAGAAGAGACCGCGATTTCCTGAGTCTTTCGGGTTAACTCCAACCGAGCCTCCTGATTCGCTTCAATGGTTGAGGATGGCTTGGGCTCGGGTAGGGGCCAATTGCACGACGAGCGTGTCGAAATAAAACAACTCGGTGTCGTAGCTGTCGCTCGGACTCTTCACCCTTTGCAACCAACCCGGCAACTGGCACTTCGCACGGATTCGGTCCCAACCCTGGGATGGCCGTTCCAGCAGGAGTTGATCGCACCGAATTACGACTTGTAACGCAGGCGCTTCTTGTGGCGGTTTTCTTTCATCCGCTTGCGGCGCTTGTGCTTGGAGATTTTTGCTTTTCGTCGTTTTTTCAGCGAGCCCATAGGAAGATTTCAATCTGCGGATTTCGGAGTGCCGAAGATCAGCATCTGAAACCAAAACGTGACCGAATCCCGGTCACGAGCAGCGAAGGTAAATTGAATGGTGCGCTTGGCAACTCATTTCGCGTCGCCTAACGCGATGCGCAGTTCCGCGACGTGTTCGGTCGGTTTTACCTTGCGCAGGATCTTGGCGATCCGGCCACGAGCATCGATGATGAAAGTCGTCCGCTCGGCGCCCATGTATTTCCTGCCGACATGCTTTTTCGACCCAGACGCCATAGGCGCTTGACGATTTTCTCTCGCGATCCGAGAGCAGCGGGAAGGGGAGATCATATTCGCGATGAACTTTCGTGGCTCGCGGTGGAGTCGATGCTCACCCCGAAATCTCCGCGCGACCGTCGAACTCGCTCCAGGCGTCGCGCAATCCGCAGGCTTGCGCGGTGCATCCCGGCGTGTCGTCTTTCGGATAGAAATAGAGGACGACCGGACGGCCGCGGAAATCCTCCAGCCGTAACGACCTGGCCGGTTCCATATTTTCCACCGACGGCGGTGGCGGTGAAGCCGGGCGCGGGATCGCCGGCATTTGGTTGCGCAGGTTCAGCGGTCATTGTCTCGAAGAGGATAATCAGCACCCCGACGGCGCACAACAAGGCGCCCATCACCCGGCTTCATATTTTTCAAAGGAGCGCAGTTTGACCTGTTCGATTCCGGTGAGGGCGAGGCCAGTGAAGGCGACCATGCCGGCGATCGTTGCCACGGTCAGAATGATCGTGAGCAAGGCGAACCCATGCCAGCCGTAACGAACGCCGGAGACATAGACCGGCACAAACGACCTCTCGCAGGGCGAGAACGTAAGGAGTGCCGCAAAGGCTGGAGATGGCGGCGAGATCGGATTTCGAAACGCGACATCCGGGTTCTGCCGGCTGGCTGTGCGCATGCGTCATGCGAATGCCCTTCGTGCCCAAGATGAAGGTGAGTGTGTGGACGCCCAGTCAGCTGGCGGATGATGTAGAAAAGCCCAAAAGAGATGAGCGCTCCACCGGCGATCCACGGGAAGAGAGCTCCAATCCGATCGCTCAGCGCGATCCCAAGCCAGGCCACAATCAGGCCGAGAGTCGCGGTAAAACAAGCGTGTCCGGTCGCCGCGCATCGCGGTGATAATGAGCGTCTTTGAACGGTTCCAACGTTGCGCCCGGGCGGTGAGCACGAACGGGCAGCCAATGCGTCGGAATCGCCGCGTGAAAAACGCGATCCCGAAACCGGTAATGGCGATCGTGGTGAGAACGGAGTCGTTCATCAATGTGGGCCCGGGATAAACACGGATTTGCGCAGATAAATAACGTCTGGTCTTCCGACCCGTTTTGGGAAAGCGCCGGTATTACTTTCGCCTCCTGCTACGGTCTCCGTGTTCCATCAGTGCGATTGCATAAACGCACGCTCCACCGTGATGAAGAACGTCGGGCTGGTGGGATTTGAACCCACGGCCTCTGCGTCCCGAACGCAGCGCTCTACCAAGCTGAGCCACAGCCCGAATTTTCTCGCGACGCATCCGCCCGTCACCGGACCAGGTCGTCGCGCAGCGCCCCTACTTCGCGCACTTCACTCGCGCTGGCAAGTGATTCAAGTCGCAGAGAGAAAATCCGTTGACAATCCAACTGCGGCACGCATTATCCGAATCCGCTTGCGGCGACGATGCTTGCTTCGATTTCCACCTCTTCAGCCCTAACGACTGACGCGCCGACGATCCTGCAATTCCCGTCGGGACCAAGTCGTACCGCCCGTTCCTTGAGAAATATGACCGCTCAACTCCTGCAAGAAGCAGCCAAAGTGATCCCGAACCAGCAACTGCTGATCAACGTCGTTTCCAAGCGCGTGCGGCAACTCGGGCATCGGTCATCGCCCGCTCGTCGAAGCCACCCCCAAATCCTCCCTCACCGATATTGCTTTGAAGGAAATCATCGCCGGCAAGCTCACCTACGAAGAGCTCAAAGACGCGCCCGCCGAGGCGTAATTGCGTCTCGCGCGCCGGTCCGCGCCGACCATGCCCGCTGAGACCGTTTCTCAATCGCAAGGCGCTCCGCGATTTTCACATCCTCGAGCGCTACGAGGCCGGGGTCGAACTGAAGGGCAGCGAGGTCAAATCGATCCGCGCCGGCAAAGCCAATATCGGCGACGCCTTCGCCCGGATCGAAAAAGGCGAAGCCTTTCTCTACGGCGCCGACATCCAGCCCTATGAGCGCGCGAGCCACGAAGTTCCGGCCGCGAAGCGCGTGCGCAAGCTCCTCCTCCACCGCCGCGAGATCGACAAACTCTATGGCCTGACGAACATCGCGGGCCGGACGCTCGTCGTCCTGAAGCTCTATTGGAAAAACGGGCGAATCAAAGCCGAGATCGGAGTGGCGCAGGGCAAGGAGGCGCGCGACAAACGGCTCGACTTGAAAAAGCGGGCGACCGACCGAGAGACGGCGCGGGAAGTGGCGCGCTTCAATCGCAAGCACGGGTGAAAGGAAGCGTGAATGGTGAATCGAGATCGGTGAATCGGGTGTATCGCTCGATGCACCGGTCGCGCTTGCTTTGCTCACGATTCACGATTCACGTCACGTCATTCACGCTTCCGCGCCATGTCTCCACTCTTCGTCATCTTCCTCACCGTCTTCATCGACATGGTGGGGTTCGGCATCGTCATCCCGGTGCTTCCGCTTTACGCGGAGCATTTCCACGCCACCCCGGTCGAGATCGGCTGGCTCACCGGCATTTATTCCGGGATGCAGATTATTTTCATGCCGATCCTGGGCCGGCTTTCCGACCGCTTCGGCCGGCGCCCGGTCTTGATCGTTAGTCTGGCCGGCACCGCGCTCGGATTTCTGATCATGGGCTGGGCGACCTCGCTCCCGCTCTTGTTCGCCGCGCGCATCATCGACGGCGCGACCGGCGGCAACATCTCGACGGCGCAGGCCTATATCGCCGACATCAGCACCCCGGAAAATCGCTCGCGCTCGATGGGCGTGATCGGTGCGGCCTTTGGCCTCGGGTTCACCTTTGGTCCGATGATCGGTGGAATCATGAGCCACATCTCCTATGGTGCGCCTTTTATTTCGCCGCGGCGCTCGCCGCCGTGAACGTCGTCCTTCTCTACTTCATCCTGCCGGAAAGTCTTTCCCCGGAGTACGCTCGCAACCGCACGAGCGCACCCGTCTGGCGGAAGTTTTTTCAGCACGGCCACGCCCGCATGTTTGGCACGATCGTCGCGACCTATTTTTTCACGATCACCGGCTTCGCCATCATGACGACTCTCTTCGCACTCTTTACCGAAAAGCATTTCGGCTTCGACGCGCGCAAGACCGGTTATCTGTTTGATTTATCGGGATCATTAGCGTCATCCTGCAGGGCGGGTTGATCGGACGACTCATCAAGATCTTCGGCGAAACTACGCTTGCTCGCACCGGTCTGTTCCTGCTGGCCGTCGCACTCGCACTCCTGCCGCTGGTGCCCACACTGCCAATGTTGCTCGCTGTTTGCGCGGCGCTCGCGATTGCCAACGGTCTCGTGAACCCGACGCTCAACGGACTCGCCTCGCAAATGATCGATCGCAGCTGGCAGGGACGCGCGCTCGGACTTATGCAGTCAGCCGGAAGCGTCGGTCGGCTCGTTGGGCCGCTGCTTGGCGGTTGGCTGCTCATGTTTGATCTCGACCAGCCGCTCACTCGTTATGCGCGCACGCCGTTCTTCGCCGGCGCGGCGATTCTTCTGGTGGCGTTCGCACTCGCCTTCAGCGTCCGCAAACCGATCGCCGACAAGGTTCCGACACGCCGCTCCCGTCGAAGCGGACGTTTAGCGCCGGATCCTCGCGGCTCGCGGTTCGCAGCGATCCGACGTCGATCGCCTGCTCCGCTTTTGCTGTTAGAGTCGCGGGATGAAGCGGTCCTCACTTCTACTTACTCTCGGCGGCATCGGCCTCGCGACCTGGGCTGATCTCGCGTTCTGGCGCGCAACGATTTTTCATTCGCCGGCAAAGTTGTCCTCATCACCGGCGGCTCGCGCGGGCTTGGCCTTGCCATCGCCCGCAAGATTGCGGCGGAGGGCGGACGCGTTGCGCTCCTTGCGCGGGACGAAGACGAATTGGCGCGCGCCTGCCAGACGCTGCGCAAACTCGGAGGCGAGGCGCTCGCCGTGCCCTGCGATCTGCTCGATCGCGGTCAATCGTTAGGCGCGATCGAGACGGTCGTCGATCACTTCGGCGCCCTTGATGTTTTGATCAATAACGCCGGCATCATCGAAGTCGGCCCGCTCGAGAACATGCGCCGCCACGATTTTGAGAAATCGATGCAGCTCCATTTCTGGGCGCCGTTCAATTTGATCCGGCAGAGTCGTTCCGCACATGCGCTGCGCCGGCGGCGGGCGCATCGTCAACATCTCGTCGATCGGCGGGAAAGTGGCCGTGCCCCATCTCGCGCCCTACAGCGCGAGCAAGTTCGCGCTCGTCGGTCTCTCCGACGCCTTCCGGGCTGAGCTCGCGCGCGACGGGATCCGCATCACGACTGTCACTCCCGGGATGATGCGCACTGGCTCGCAGGTCAATGCCACCTTCAAAGGCGATCACGGCGCCGAGTTCACCTGGTTTTCTCTCTCGACCGCGCTTCCCTTTGCCGCGGTCGATGCCGATCGCGCCGCGGCAAAAATCGTCGCTGCCTGCCGGCGCGGCCAGTCATCCCTCATCATCGGTCTGCCCGCGCGGGTCGCGATCATCGGCAACGCCATTCTGCCCAGCCTAACGGGCGAGATCATGAAACTGGTTAACCGCCTTCTGCCCGGACCGGTCGGCGTGGAAGGGGACGAATTGAAATCCGGGCACGAGGCGCAGACGGAGCAGCGGGCTCCCGGTTGGCTGACTCGTTTGAGCGATGCGGCGATCGCCCGCCAAAACGAAGGCATGATCCGCCCCGGTGCGAGCGAAGCGCCTTTTCGTTAGTCTCGACCTGCCGGACATCAGTCGCGGAGTTGCTCGTTAGGTTGAATCCGGGCGTTCCCGGTGTCCGGTGGCTCGCCGCGGATCAGGTTCATCTCACGCTGGCCTTTCTCGGTAACGTTGCCGCCGAGGCAGAGGAGAAATTGTGCGCGCAATCTTCGCGCGATTCAGTTTACCTCCTTCTTCCTGCCACTGCACGGTCTGGGAGCTTTCCGGCGAGGGGCCGGCCGAAGATCATTTGGATAGGCGTGGGGCGCGGACATCCCGCATCTCTTTCAACTGCACAAACGAGTCACGGACGCCGCGCTGGCCGCCGGCATCGAGGCGGACCTCCGGCCCTGGCGTCCGCACGTCACGCCTGGCGCGTTGTCGAGAACGTTTCCGCGCAAGTCGATACGTCCCTTTCTCCGCGTCGCAGGGCGACTTCGACGCCGGTCTTGTCCCGATCGATGCCTTCCAGCTCAAATCCAGCCTGCTCACGCCCGAGCGGATCGATCTACACCACTAGCCGACGGAAGCGCTTAACGAGAGTGCCAGTCTCTTGTCACGAGTGGTCGCTAGCCGCGGCTCGAGAGCGGCGCGGCCACACTCTCGAGCGAACGTCGCTCTGCCGCGCACGCCGAGCCAGGCTTCGGTCAGACCGCCGATGATCATGAGCACTGCGCCGACCAGATAACCCGCGAGAAGCGCAGCTCTTGAGCCGGTGCCGATCATCCAGCCAAAAGGAGCGGCGCGCCGACTCCGCCGGCGCAGCGTTCCGATCGCGTAGAAGATCGCGATCGCGAAGCGCGCGGATCTCGAGCGGGAAGATTTCGCTCACGGTCAGATACGCCGAGCTGGCCGCAGCTGAGGCGATAAAGAAGATCACCATCCAGGCGATCGTCTGGGTTTGCGCGGTCAACAATCCGGCGTGGAAAAGCCAGCCAGTGACGGCGAGGAGCAGGCCGGAGATGACGTAGGTCGCGGTGATCATCGGCTTGCGACCGATTGTGTCGAAGAGATGTCCGATGACGAGCGGACCGAGCACATTGCCGAGCGCAAACGGGAGCAAGTAAAGTCCCGCTTTTTCGGCTGGAACATCATAGAAGCGCATCAGGACAAGCGGATAGGTGAAAAAGATCGCGTTGTAGAAGAATGCCTGCGTAAGCATGAGGACGAAACCGAGGACTGAGCGGCGTCGATGTTCGTGCACGATCGCATTCCAGATCTGGCGCCAAGGGGTATGGGTGCGAGTGCGAATGCGCGTCGGTGATTCGTTGTGCGGCGGAAGAGTATGGACACCGACCTTGCTTTCCATCTCGTCGACAATCCGCTCCGCCTCTTCTTCGCGGCCGTGAATCATAAGCCAACGCGGACTTTCCGGGATCCACTGGCGGAAAAACATCACGAGCAAACCGAGCACGGCCCCGATCCCAAAGGCGAAGCGCCAGCCTAACGACACCGGAAGATAGCGCGGATCGAGCAGCCAGAGGGTCGCGCCCGCCCCCAGAGCCGCGCCAATCCAGTAAGAGCCGTTGATCATGAGATCGACCCGGCCGCGAACACGCGCCGGAATGAGCTCGTCGATGGCGGAGTTGATCGCGGCGTATTCACCGCCAATGCCCGCCCCGGTGAGGGCCCGGAAAAAGGCGTAACTGGCAAAATTCCAGGAGATCGCCGTAGCCGCCGTCGCGACCAGATAGACCGCCACCGTGACAAAGAAGAGCCGTTTACGGCCGAGACGATCGGCGGCGTAGCCAAACACCAGTGCACCCACGACAGCGCCAATCAGGTAAAAGGTGGCGGTCGCTCCAACCTGGGCATCGCTCAAGTGGAGTGTCGCACGATGCGTGAGGATGGCGCCGACCGATCCGGCCAGCGTGACCTCCAGCCCATCGAGAATCCAGGTCGCGCCGAGCGCGATCACGATGAGCCAATGATGCCGGCTCCACGGCAACCGATCGAGCCGCGCCGGCACGTAGGATTCAATCCATTGGCCGGCCATTAATCGTTAGGGCGTTGGGTCGCGATCACGTTTTCATTCTAGCGGCAATTCTGGAATGTCGAACCCGATCGACGTTCGCGCAGATTGCCGGCCGGAAACGTCAGTTCCGGCAGAGACGCCGCTTGCAATCTCCGCCCGCGATCCCTATATCGGCGCGATGCATTCGCTTCTTCGCTTTCTCTTGTCTCAGCGCTCTGACTCTCTTTATTTTCACCAATTCGTTAGGCGCGCAAACGCCTGCTCCATCACCCACACCAGCGCAGCCGATCGCCCTCAAGGCCGCGCGTCTCTTCGACGGAAAATCGAAAACGCTCGTGCCTAACGGCGTGGTCGTGATCGAAGGCAACACCATTACCGCCGCCGGAAGCAACGTTCGCCATCCCGGACAATGCCCAGATCATCGATCTCGGCGACGCCACCCTTTCGCCCGGATTCATGGACGCGCACACGCACCTGACCTTCGACTATTCCGGCAACTACAACGAGCGGCGCCTTCGCATGCTGGACGAAAACATCTCCCAGCTCGCGCTCGAAATGATCCCGAACGCCCGAGCCACGATCGAAGCCGGCTTCACGAGCGTGCGCGACGTCGGCAGCGGCTTTCCCAACTCGCACGACTTTCCCGATGTCTCGCTCCGCAACGCGATCAACAAAGGCGTTATTCCGGGCCCGCGCATGCTCGTGGCGACTCACGGCATCGGCGCGACCGGCGGTCATTTCGACGACACGAACGGGTTTCGCGACATGCTTTTCGGAGCCGAGCCAGATTGGTCCGACGGCATCGCGGACGGGCCGGATGCAATTCGGAAAGCGGTCCGGTTTGAAGTAAAGAACGGCGCCGATGTAATCAAGGCGGCCGTTTCCGGCGGCGTCCTCTCGTTAGCCGACGAAGTCGATGTGCCGCAATTCACGCCGGCGGAGATGGCGGCGCTGGTCGATGAAACGCATCGGCTGCGAAAGAAAGTCGCGGTCCATTGTCACGGCGACGAGGCGGCGAAGGAAGCGATCAATGCCGGTGTCGATTCGATCGAGCACGGCTCGTTTCATGAAACCCGATACGCTCCAGTTGATGAAGCAAAAAGGGACCTATCTCACGCCGACCTTGATGGCCTCGGAATGGGTCATGGGCAAGATCGGCCAATATCCGCCCGCGATTCAGGCGAAGGCGAAAGCGGCGACCGAGGCGCGCTCGGAGATGTTCTCGCAACGCGGTGAAGATCGGAGTGAAGATTTCCTTCGGCACCGATGCGGCCGTCTTTCCGCACGGGCATGAATGCGAAGGAATTCGCCCTCATGGTCGGACTTGGGATGAAACCGATCGACGCGCTTTGCTCAGCGCCACCTCGGTGGATGCGGAGCTTTTCGGCGTCGCAAACAAGCTCGGCACCCTGGAAAAAGGAAAGCTCGCCGACGTGATTGCCATGCCCGGCGACCCGACCGCCGATATCACCGCGACCGAGCGCGTCTTCTTTGTCATGAAAGACGGCAAGATCGTGAAGAACGACGTGAGAGCCGTAGATGTGGACCGAAAATTATTCCGATGACCAAGTCTCGAATCTCGATTCACGAATCTCGAACGGCAATTGACAGCCACCGGCCCTGACCTTCAGGATGGCGGATGATGAGATTCGAAAATCAGGTCGCGGTCGTTACGGGAGCAGGGCGGGGATCGGTCATGCCATCGCCGTCCGTTTGGCTAACGAAGGAGCCCGCGATCGCCTCCGTCAGTCGCAGCGAGGCGAATGCACAGCGGACCGCTGATGAGATCAACGCCAGCCATGCCGACGCCGCGAAAGCCTATGCGGTCGATGTCGCTGACCACGCCGCCGTTCAGCAAATAAGCGCCCGCATTCTCGAGGAATTCGGCCGCGTCGATATTCTGATCAACAACGCCGGCGTGACGCGCGACGGACTGAGCATGCGCATGTCGATCGAGGATTGGGAAACGGTCATCGACACAAATTTGAAAGGCGCCTTCAGCTTCACCCAGGCGGTGATGCGCTCCATGATCAAGCAGCGCAGCGGCCGCATCATCAACATCAGCTCGATTGCGGGCCTAACGGGTAATGCGGGGCAGGCCAACTACGCGGCGAGCAAGGCCGGCCTGATCGGCCTGACGAAAACGCTGGCGCGCGAGCTGGCCAGTCGCGGGATCACGGTCAACGCTGTCGCGCCCGGGTTCATCGTGACCGACATGACGGACGTTCTTTCCGACCAGATCAAAGAAGCGAGTCCTGCCGAGGATTCCGTTAGGCAAATTCGGCGAAGGTGAAGACATCGCGGCCGCGGTCGCCTTCCTCGCCGCACCGGAGGCAAAATACATCACCGGCCAGGTCCTGACCGTCGATGGCGGGATGGTGATGTAACGCAGCGACTCCACCGAGGAAAGACGTCATCGAACGATGCGAACGTCTCAACTGCAGAATGACTCGCCGCGCGAGTCCTCGCTTACTTCGAGATGACGGTCTCGGGCGTTATGACGTGTTCTGCGCGCAGCCAGCTGGTAGCACCGAATCTGCTCCTAGCAATGCCTGACGATCAGTGAAAACACTTGTCTGTCATCGCCCTCGTGGCGATTGCCTGGTTCGTCTATGCGCGCATCAACGCTCCCATTACCTATCCACCCGGTGTGCTGATCGCCGCGGAGCCGCAGCAAACCGCAACTACGCCTGACGACAGCGCTTTCGATGAGGGTAAATTCCATTTCCAGCCGCTCGCTCATTTCGCGCTCGATGCGCGCGTCCTGCACCAGAAGATTTATCGCTATGATCGCGGGGCTGCGCTCGTGCCGGTCGATCTCGCGGTCGGCTGGGGACCGATGTCGGACCAGGCCGTGCTTGGATCAACTCGAGATCAGCCAGAGTGCCCGCTTTTTCTGGTATCAATATCAGCGCCAACCACCCATCCCGCGCGAGGAGATCGTGTCTCACGCCACCAACCTGCATCTCATTCCCTCGAACAAAGCGGTGGCCGCCCGAGTGCAAATCCCTCCGGACCGGCGAGCTGATTCATCTTTCCGGCCTGCTCGTCGAAGCCACCGGCCCGGAGATTGGCACGTGGCGCAGCTCACTCAGCCATGCTGATTCCGGTAACGGCGCTTGCGAGCTGGTCTGGGTGGAGGAGTTGGAACAAATAAAACCGTAGTGTCCCGCTGCGCCCGCGTTGGCATGGCCGCCTCGCCGGCTCGACAGAGCTCGCCCTACCGCCTTGCCTGGCACGCATCGTCGTTAGGCGAAGCCGGTTGCGCCGATTGGCTTCTCGTTTGATGGTGAAGCCATGAGCACTGAAAAAGCGACCTTTGGCGCCGGATGTTTTGGGGCGTCGAGACCGTACTTCCGGCAGATCAACGGAGTGAAAGACGCCGCCGTAGGCTACGCGGGAGGAAAGACGGAAAATCCTACTTATGAAGATGTTTGTAGCGATGAAACGGGCCATGCGGAAGTAGTCGAAGTGGTCTTTGACCCGTCGGAGGTTTCCTACGCGAGAGTTGCTCGACGTTTTCTGGCGCAACCATGATCCGACCACGCGCAATCGTCAGGGCCCCGACGTTGGTTCGCAATACCGCTCGGTTGTTTTCTACCACTCGCCCGAACAAAAAGCCGCCGCTGAAGCCAAACTGGCCGAGCTGGAAAAGAGCGGACGTTTTCGGCGACCGATCGTCACGCAGATCGAGCCCGCACCAACGTTCTATCGCGCGGAAGAATATCATCAGCAGTATCTGGCGAAGCACGGACGCACGCATTGTGCGATCTGATTGCGACGGTCGCATTGGTCGCATAGGTCCTACGGGACACATGGGACACGTTTAGGCGCATGAACCGGGAAGTGATCCGCACACCCAACCTGACCGCGGACGCAGCTGCCTTCATCCTGCGCCAGGCGCGCCAGGCGCTGGCTGAGCGCGGCGAATTTCGCATCGCGCTTTCCGGCGGGAATACGCCGCGGCCGATCTACACGGAGTTTGGCCAGATCGCGCGACGATCTGCCGTGGGAGCGTGTCCGTTTCACTTTTGGCGATGAACGGTGCGTGCCGCCGGATGACGCCTGCGAGCAATTATCGGATGGCGCGCGAATCATTGTTCGAGCCGTCATGCCATTCCGGAGAAATCGATCCTGCGGATGCGCGGCGAGATCGAGCCGCAGCTCGCGGCGCAGGAATACGAGGATGCGCTCGCGCTCCTCGCAACGCAGCACGGCGAAACGATTTACCGGCACGACCTGCTCTTGCTCGGGATGGGCGCAGACGGGCATACCGCTTCGCTCTTCCCGGGCACCGCGGCGCTTCGACGAGCAGGTCCGGCGAGTGGTGGCAAACTTTGTGCCGAAACTCGAATCCTGGCGCCTAACGATGACCTTGCCGCTCCTCAATCAATCGCGACAGGTCTTGTTTCTCGTCAACGGCGACAAGGATCCGAGGCTCCTGGAACGCGTCCTGGCCGGCGACGCGGAGTTTCCCGCCAGCCGGGTCAATCCCCCAATGGTCGGCTGAGCTGGATGATCGGCGAACGCGCCCTAACGAAGTGTCGAAAGGCGCGCACTATTCTCGTCACCGGCTCGGCCGGAGTTGATCGGTTCGGAAACGGTCAAGCGTTTTGCCGGGGATGGCTGCGCGGTCGTGGGATCGACAACGACATGCGGAAGCGATTCTTCGGCGAGGAAGCTTCGACGCGGAAGACGCGCGATGAGCTGCTGGCCAACGTGCCGCGACTATCAACATCACGAGATCGACATCCGCGATGCCGCGCGCGGTGAACGAAGTTTTCCAAGCAACACGCAGCAGCGACTGCGGCGCGATCGTGCACACCGCCGCGCAACCATCGCACGATTGGGCGGCGCGCGATCCGCAGATGGATTTCACGGTCAACGCCAATGGCACGCTCAACCTGCTCGAAGCAGCGCGAAACTTTTGTCCGGAAGCGCCGTTTGTTTTCACTTCGACGAACAAGGTTTACGGCGACACGCCGAATCGTTTGCCGCTTGCGCGAATTGCCGCTGCGCTGGGAAATCGAGCCCGGTCACGAATACGAGCCCGGCATTTCCGAGACGATGAGCATCGACCAGACGAAGCACTCGCTCTTTGGCGCGTCGAAGGTCGCGGCCGACGTGCTCGTGCAGGAATACGGCCGCTACTTTGGAATGCCGACCGCTTGCTTTCGCGGCGGTTGCCTGACGGGTCCGGCGCATGCCGGCACGGAGCTGCACGGGTTTCTCTCCTATCTCATGAAGTGCGCGGTGAGCGGCCGGCCTTATCGCGTCTTTCGGCTACAAGGGCAAACAGGTGCGCGACAACATTCACAGCTTCGACCTGGTCGAGGCTTTCGCCGCGTTCGTTAGCGGCGCCGCGGGTCGGGCGAGGTTTACAACATCGGCGGCAGTCGCCACTGCAATTGCTCGATGCTCGAAGCGATCGAGCTCTGCGAAGAAATCAGCGGCCGAAAATTATCCTGGGAATACGTCGAGGACAACCGCATCGGCGACCACATCTGGTGGATCAGTGACGTGCGGAAATTCCAGCGAGCATTATCCGGAATGGAACTTCCGTTACGGCCTGCGCGAAATTCTCGAGGAGATTCACAGCGCTGTAACGCTGTCGAGCGTCTCAGCATCGGCCGGGACGCAATCGTGCACCTGCTACGCAAGAACGCCGTGTTTCAGTCGACGCGGCCGCCCTACAACGATCGATGCACTGCTCGCCTTCGTCTTCCGGCGCGGTCACGACCCGATCGGGAATCGCCCAGACATTCACCATGACTGCGATCCAGTAGATCGGGAGGAGGAAGAATCCGAAGCCCGCCGTGCCGGTGGCGATCAAGAGCGCGAGGCCGAGTGCCATCGGCGTGCCGAAAAAGATCAAGCAACAGGCCGATCAACCGATAGCCTTTGTAGATGTGTCCGAGGCCCGGGACGATGCTCAGCATCACCGCGACCATGTCGCTGGCCTGGCCTTCCGCGGTTTCCAAGGCGTCCGGTCGCCGCGGTCGGCGCGGCGAGACGGTTGTGCAGGTTGTTTCTAGTTGCGGGTGCGTCTGTGTATTCCAAAGCAATTCCTCCGCTGGCTATCGTCACCAGCGGGCGCGCGCTTCGTCAAGATCGGTTCGTTCGCTCAGAACAGGCGACGGCCACGAATTTTGCGCTTCAATTCCGCGCGGAAGCTGCAAAATAGCGGAATGACTTCGCTTACTGAGATCGTTCGCTATGCCGATGAAGCTGTTGCGCCTGACTGAGATCGAAGACTATCCGAACGCGCTCAACGGGCTGCAGATCGAGAACTCCGGCGAGGTGACGAAAATCGGCGCGGCGGTCGACGCCTCAGGCCACTACGATGCAGATGGCGGTCGAGCGCGAGGTCGATCTGCTCGTTGTGCATCACGGGTTGTTCTGGCCCGGGTTGCAGCCGGTCACCGGGCCGCACTATCGCGCGCTGAAGCTGGCGCTGGAGCACAATCTCGCGCTCTACAGCGCGCATCTGCCGCTCGATCTTGCACCCGCAGATCGGCAACAACGTCTCTTCTGCCGCGGCGCTTGGTCTCGAGAAAACGGAGCCGTTCCTCGAAGTGAAAGGCGAAGCCGATCGGACCGCACGGCGGAAGCGACGCTGGCGGCGCGACGAGCTGATCGCGAAGCTGGAGGAATCGTTAGGCGGACCGGTCCGCTGCGTTGGGACCGGTCCGATGGAAACCAAAGCGCATCGGGATCGTGACCGGCGGCGCCGGCGGAGAGATCTACGCCGCGGCGCGGGAGAGGATCGACACCTACATCACGGGCGAAGCGCCGCACTGGGCGGCGGTCGCGGCGGAGGAACTGGGCATCAATCTCTTCCTTGGCGGCCACTACGCGACCGAGACTTTCGGCGTGAAAGCGCTCGCCGCAGAGCTGGCGGAGAAATTCGAGGTGCCGTGGGAATTTCTCGATCATCCCACCGGCTTATGAGGGCTTTTCGTTAGGTAGATCTCGTTATGGCGCCGGGTTGTTTCGATATTACCTCGCGGCCAGCGATCCAGGTCTTGGAAGGATTGATTGGTGAGGCGCAGACGCTGCACCTGATTTGATGTAAAATACCAAAATGTCCGCGGAAGTTAAAAGAAATTCCGCTCGAGATCGCGCATGTCCTGTGCACTGACATCGTCGGCTTACTCGAAAGCTGCTGATCAACGAGCAGCGCAGGGTTGCTCGACACGCTCAACCAGATCGTTCGTGGCACGGAAGAATTTCGCAGCGCGGAAGCCGCTGGGCGGCTGCTGAAGATCCCCACAGGCGATGGGATGGCGCTGGTCTTCTATAACAGTTCGGAGGCACCGGTCGGATGTGCGCTGCGAGATCAGCCGCGCGCTCAAGGAACATCCGGAATTGCGGCTTGCGCATGGGAGTGCACAGCGGGCCGGTCAGCGGCGTGGTCGATGTAAACGAGCGGGCGAATGTCAGCCGGAGCCGGCATCAACGTGGCGCAGCGCGTCATGGACTGCGGCGATGCGGGGCACATCCTGCTTTCAAAGCATGTCGCGGAGGATCTGGAACAATACGGGCATTGGCAGCCGCATCTTGCACGACCTTGGCGAGTGCGAAGTGAAACACGGCATGCCGTTTGCACGTGGTTAATCTCTGCACTGAAGAACTCGGCAATCCGGCAGTGCCGGAGAAATTTCGGCAGACAAAGGAAGAGGACGCAAACAGTGCCAACGGCTCGGCTCCGGCACCGAAACAAGCTCGGCTGATCCGCGCTTGGTCGCTCGCTTATCATCGTTGCTGTCTGCTGCCGCCGGTCTTCATTCGTCCTACATCGATCTGGCTCACCAGCGCGCCTCACGGCGCCGCAAGTGCCGGCATTGAGAAAAATCGATCGCGGTGCTTCCCGTTCGAAAACCGGAGCGAAGACAAAGCGAACGCCTACTTTGCCGACGGCATCCAGGACGAGATTCTGACGCGCTTATCCAAGATCGCCGATCTGAAGGTCATCTCGCGCACATCCACGCAGCATTACAAAAGCGCGCCTGAAAACCTGCCTGAGATCGCCAGGCAACTTGGCGTCGCCCACATCCTGGAAGGAAGCGTGCAGAAGAGCGGCGACGCCGTGCGCGTGAACGTGCAGCTGATCAAAGCGGCCAATGATTCCCATCTTTGGGCCGATACCTTTGATCGCAAACTGACCGACATCTTTTCGGTCGAGAGTGAGGTGGCCAAAGCCATCGCCGACCAGTTGCGAGCGAAACTCACCGGTCAGGAAGAGCAAGTCATCGCCGCCAAACCGACAGACAATCCTGAGGCTTACGATGCCTACCTGCGCGGTCTGGCTTATACACTGAAGGCTGGCAACCACACCCGCCAACGCCCTTGGCGCACAGAAATATCTCAGAGAAGCGGTGCGCTTGGACCCGAAGTTCGCCCTTGGTTGGGCGCTGCTGTCATACGTCGATGCGGTCGGCTACCTCACACAGACTCTTCAACCAACGGTCGCTCTGCGTGAAGAGGCACGGCAGGCAGCCGGAAACCGCGCTCACTCTTCAGCCCAATCTCGGCGAGGCGCTGCATGCCAAGGGATATTACCACTACGCCTGCCTGAAGGATTACGACACCGCGGTGCGTTACTTTGAGCAAGCACGTCAGTTCCTGCCCAATAGCAGCCGGATTCCTGAATCGCTGGCCTATGTCGCGCGGAGGCGAGGCCAGTGGGACCGGAGCGAGTCCTACTTCAACGAAGCCGAGCGGCTCGACCCGCGCAACGTTTACCTACTCACCCAGCACGCGCTTTCCTATGTCGCTCCTTCGTCGTTTCCCGAAGCGCTGCGAAAGCTTGATCAGGTTCTGGATATCACGCCGGACGACCTCGATACCCTTGCGCTAAAGGCGGCTATCGCACAAGCCGAGGGCGATCTGCCGCGGGCTTCGGCGCTCCTCGCTCCGCTCCACCCGGCGGCCGACGACACCCAGTCGTTGGAAGCGCAAGTTTACCAAGCGATCCTGGAGCGTCGCCCTCGCACAAATCATCCCTCGGCTAAAGGAGATACTGCCGAAGCCTGATCCAGCGTTGGGTTATGTCAATGGCGAACTGCGCTTTGGTTAGGCTGGGCGCAAGAAGTTGCCGGTGACCATGCCGCCGCCCAGGAAAGTTGGCGACAGGCGCGCAGCGAACTGGAACCTTTCCTCAAAGAACAGCCGGAAAATTATGGGCTCATTGGAGATCTCGCGCTGACCAATATGGGTCTCGGTGACAAAGCCGCCGCATTGACTCTGGCCGAACGCGCCATGGCCGCGAATCCGATCGAGAAAGACGCGGTGCACTGGTCCCAGTCCGATCGAGATTCTCGCCCGGGTGGCGGCGCAGGTGGGAGAGCCCGACCGCGCCATCGCCGCTTTACAGAAGCTGCTCTCGATCCCGTACGCTGGCCCTCTGGATCGTGCCATGCCGCTCACTCCAGCGCTGCTCCGGCTCGATCCGATGTTCGATCCGCTCCGGAATGATCCGCGCTTTCAAAAACTCGCCGCTTCCGACGCGTCGCAACATGGGATACCCGCGCAGCCGGCTCCCGCAATGCCGACTGCTCCGGAAAAAAGTATCGCTGTTCTCCCGTTCGAAAACTTAAGCGAAGAGAAAGCAAACGCGTTTTTCGCCGATGGCGTGCAGGACGAAATCCTGACTGATCTCGCCAAGGTGGCGGACCTGAAAGTGATCAGCCGCACGACGGTGATGCACTATCACAAAGCGGGATGGCCCGCAACCTGCGCGAGATCGGACGAGCAACTCGGGGTGGCCCATGTGTTGGAAGGAAGCGTCCAGCGCGCCGGCAATCGCGTGCGGGTCAACGCGCAGTTGGTCGATGCGCGCACCGATCGACATCTATGGGCGCAGACTTACGATCGCGATCTGGCCGACGTGTTTGCCATTCAGAGCGAGATCGCAAAGACGATCGCCGACCAGTTGCAGGCAAAGCTTTCGCCGAGCGAAAAGAGCGCCATCGAACGTCCGCCGACGAACGACATCACCGCCTTCGATCTCTATACGCGCGCCAAAGATCTTCTGTCTGACGGCGGCCGGAGCGGTGCGGGGAAAGCGGATTTCCTGCAGGCGATCGATCTGCTGAACCAGGCTGTCGCGCGCGATCCATCGTTTTTCCAAGCCTATTGCCAGCTTGGCGTGAAGCGCATGACTGCGCTTTATAACGCTGGCTACGACCATACATCCGCGCGCCTAGCCTTAGCGGAAGCGGCCATTGAAGCCGCGTCTCGTCTGCGTCCGAATGCTGGGGAAACGCACCTCGCGCGTGCGCGAAATATTTATCAGGGATATCGCGATTATGACGGCGCTCTGGCTGAATTGGAACTTGCGCGGCAGACTCTGCCGAATGATTCGCGCGTATTCGAGCTGACGGGTTACATTCAAAGGCGCCAGCCGGGACGCTACGAAGAGTCTACGCGAACCCTCGAGCGCGCCGTTGAGCTCGATCCGCGCAACGTTGTAGTGCTGCAGCAGATTGCCGCGTATAATTATCGCCGTTTGCGGCGTTATGCCGACGCAAAATCGGCGTGGGATCGCTTGTTGGCCATCACACCGGACGATGTCACTGCCAAGGTAGAGCGCGCGATGGTGGACTTGGAATGGAAGGGCGACACCCGACCGTTGCATCAAATGATCGATTCAATTCGGGCCACAAATCCTGCTGCGATATGAGTATCGCCGATCGTTGGCTTATTTGCGCACTGAGCGGGACGCGCGCTGCTGCGAACAATGCCTTGATCGCATCCGGCGAAATCAATCTCCTTGGCTAGCGAGAATGTGTTTTTTAATCGCCCATTCGTAGAAGGCGTTATCGCTCGTATGACCAAAGACGATGCCGAAGCGCGATCTGCTGTTCACTGCTGCCCGCGCGCGGAGCAGGAGAAAATCGTCCGAAGCTCAACCAAATTACGGTCCCGCGCTGTGCGTCGCTTGGTTCTGATCGACGCCGGTCTTGGCCGGAAAGAGGAAGCGCTTCGCGAAGGCCGGCGCGCGGTCGAGCTTCTTCCCGTGGAAAAAGATGCGCCCGACGGCGTGGACATGGTCAAATATTTGGCGATGATCGCTGCGTGGATTGGTGACAAAGACTTCGCCAGCGAACACCTTGCCATCGCCATCCGCGGCCCGAGCAGCCTCGGCGTGGCCCAGTGAAGCTGATGCCATTCTGGGACGCCAGCGGCGGCCCGTGCTTCGAAAATCGTCAGCGACCTCGCGCCGGAAAGACGCAGCCTTGACGCTTGGCTGGGCAGTCGCTTGGGGTGGTGTAGAAAGCTTTTCGTTAGGTATCTTGATGTTCACGACGATCGCGATTTTTCTTCTTCTTGTTGGGTCTTGTTCTGTTCCGGCCTGCCGTTCAACGTTCGCCTGAGAGCTGCGTCAGACGATCGACGCATTGACCGAGCGAATCGCCGCGCTCGAGCGGAAATCGCAGGGCAGCGAGACGCCGCCAGCTCCTGAAAGGCCTGCGATTCCGCCGTCGCCGCTGGTTGCGATGCCGCGGAGGGACTCGCCGACGCGAGTTCCGGACGAGCAGAAGCTCGTCCCTCCGGCCGCGAGCATTCCGCCGCCGCTTCCGCCACCGTTACCACCAGCTCCTCCGCCGGCGACGCCGTTCAATTGGGAAGCGTTCATGGGAGTGAAGTTGTTCGCCTGGCTGGGCGGGCTCGCTCTTTTTCTGGGCGTCGTTTTCACTGGTCAAATACTCCTTCGAGAACAACCTGATCACGCCACTCGGGCGGATCGTGATCGGCGGAACAGTCGGTCTGGCTTTGGTCGCCACGGGTTGGTGGCTGGCGCGCGGCCGCTACCGGGTCACGGCCCAGAGTCTTTGCGCCACCGGCATCGTCATCCTCTACGCCGATCTTTTTGCCGCGCATTCCTTTTACGCGCTCATTTCCCTAACGACGGCGTTTTTCGCCATGTCGGCGGTCACGCTCTTTTCGTTCCTCCTCGCGGTAAATCCTCAGCGCGCAGGTTATCGTCATTCTCCGGATTGTTAGGCGGTTTTCTCACCCCGGTGCTGCTGCGAAGCGGAGTGGACAACGCGCCCGCGCTCTTTCTTTACATCGCGTTGCTCGATCTGGGGCTGGCCGCGGTCGCCCTGCGCAAACACTGGCATTATCTGGTTCTGCTCGCGGCCGTCGGGACGGCCTGACTCAACTCGGCTGGGCCGCGCAATTCTTCGACGCGACGAGAGGCGGTCGCGCCTTCTGGATTTTCCTTGGTTTTGAAGCGCTCTTTCTCGCGATCTATTTTCTTGGATCAATCAGGCTGCAACGGATGCGAAGCACGCCAGCCTTCGAAGCGAACGCAGGAGACGACCGCAGAAGCCTGGACTACTGCGGCCGCACGTTGTCGCCGGGGTCACGGCTCTGGGATTTTCGTTTCTGGATCTCGGCCATTCCAGCGCTCGCCCGCCAGCCGCTCTTTTTCTTCGGCTTCATTTTTCTGGCGGACGCCGGTTTGCTCGCTCTGCCGGTGATCGGCCGGGCGCACCGCGGGATCGCGCTCGGCGCCGGCGGCCTAACGTTCATTCTCGTGGCGGAATGGATTGGATTGTTTGCCCACCATGCGCCGCTCAGCGTGGCGCTCACCGCGATCGTCATTTTCGCGCTTCTGCACGCCGCGACCGTTCCCGCGTCGGCCTGGCGTCCGGGCGTTCTGCCGTTCACCGCCGCCGGCACGGTGACGCCATTTCTTCTCCTGGTCCTTTTGATCGAACAGGTGGCGGTTTGGAATCCGACGCCGGTTTTCGTCGTCGCTCTTATTCTTACCGGGATCCTGCTGGCTGCCGCGATTGTGAAGCGCGCGGACTGGCTTTGCGCTCTCCGCACTGCTCGGCGCGCGGCCTTGTGGAATTGACCTGGCAGGCCGTGCGGTTCTCGAGCGAACAGGCGATCCCCGCGCTCGTTTGCTACGGACTCTTTCTGATTTTCTTCGTCGCCTTTCCATTCTGCTCGGCGCGAAAAGGAGAAAGCGTGGTCGTGGGCGATGAGCGCGCTCGCGCAGGCTCTCCAATTCTGGCTGATCTACCGCGCCATCACGCTGGCCTTCCCTAACGAATGGATGGGACTGCTGCCGGCCATCTTTGTGCTCCCGGGCGCAATCGGCGTTTGGGCGCTGTTGAAACTCTATCGGGCCGATTCCGCGAGCGGCGACGTCCGGCTCGCCTGGCAGGGTGGGGCGCTCTTGCTTTTCGTTAGTCTGATTTTCCCGCTCCAGTTTGAGCGCGAATGGATCACGCTCGGCTGGGCCTTGGAAGGTCTTGCTCTCCTCTTGGCTCTTCCATCGAGTGCCGCATCGCGGTCTGCGCCTCGTCGCGGTCGCCCTCGCTTTGTGCCGCGTTCGTTAGGCTGGCGCTCAATCCGGCGGTCTTCGAGTATCACAAGCGCTCCGCGCGCCGAATCTGGAACTGGTATCTTTACGCCTACGGAGTTACGAGCTTCTGTCTGCTCGCGGGCGCGCGGATCTTTGGGACGCCCCGGGAGACTTCCGCCGAGCGTGCGGCGCCGCCGCTGCTCGGTTCGTTAGGCGCAATTCTCGTTTTTCCTCCTTCTGAATATCGAGATCGCCGATTATTTCTCGATTGGCCCGACGCTCACCTTTTCCTTCTCCGGCAATTTTGCCCGCGACATGACGTATTCCATCGCCTGGGCGCTCTTCGCGCTCGGGCTCATCCTGGTTGGAATGCGGATCAAGCAGCGCGCCGCTCGTTATGCCGGCGTTGCGCTGCTCGGCATAACGCTGGCGAAACTGTTCCTGCACGACCTGAGCGATCTCGACGAGCTCTACCGGATCGGCGCTTTCGTTGGCGTGGCGCTGATCCTGATCGCGGCCTCTTTTATCTACCAGCGCTTCCTCGCGCCGGAGCGCGCCTGAGATCTCGCAGCTGCACGGAATGGCGACGTCTGGCGAATAGGCTCGCACTTTCTGCTTTCGCAAATCCCGCCGCTGTTCTTTCTTGCCCATGTCGGCGACGGAAGGAGAAACGAGTCAGCACCAAAGCGACGAGCATCGTCGGCCTCGCCGTGCTTTGCAGCCGGGTGCTCGGGTTGATCCGCGAAATGGTGATCGCCGCGCTCTTCGGCGCGTCGCGCAACATGGACGCGTTCCTGACCGCCTTCCGCGCGCCCAACATGTTGCGCGATCTTGTTTGCCGAGGGCGCGTCTCGACCGCGTTCGTCACTACGTTCTCGCGGCGCATCGCGACGGAAGGGGATCAATCGGCCTGGCGGACTGGCGAGCAAGGTTGCGACCCTGACCCTTGTTTTCATGAGCGCGATAACGCTCCTCGGCATTCTTTTCGCGCCGTTCGTCATCGGAATTCTCGCGCCCGGCTTCCCGCGGAAAAAGCCGCCCTAACGATCCTGCTGACGCGGATCATGTTTCCGTTCATCCTTCTCGTTTCGCTCGCCGCGCTCGTCATGGGAATGCTGAACGCGAAGAACGTCTTCGGAATTCCGGCGATGGCTTCGAGCTTCTTCAATATCGGCTCGATCGTCGGCGGCGTGGCGTTTTGCTACTGGCTCGATCCGCAGGCGGACTGGCGGCATCCGCATTTCGGCGAGCGCGGACTGGTCGGGCTCGCGCTTGGGACTTTGCTCGGCGGTCTCCTTGCAGTTGCTTGTCCAGGTTCCCTCCGCCTCGCGCACCGGTTTTCGTTTCCGGTTCGACTTCGACTGGCGCGATCCCGGCGTGCGCACGATCCTCGGCGTTGATGGGACCGGCCACGATCGCGGCCAGCGCGGTGCAGGTGAACGTGGCCGTGAACAGCGGCTTCGCCTCGACGTTAGGCAACGGTCCAATCACCTGGCTCAACATCGCCTTTCGCCTCATGCAACTTCCGCTCGGCGTTTTCGGCGTCGCGATCGCGACCGTCGCGTTGCCGCTCGTTTCGCGGAGCGCGGCGATCGGCAATACGCAGGAATTTCGCGGCGCGCTCGCGCACGCCATGCGGCTGGTCATGCTTGCTCACGATTCCGTCTGCGATTGGGTTGATCATTCTCGCCGAGCCAATCATCAGGCTGATTTATCAACATGGGCGTTTCACCGCGGCGGCCACGGTGCAGACCGCCGCCGCCTTGCGTTTCTATGCGATCGGGCTGGCCGGTTACGCGGGGGTGAAAGTGCTTGCGCCGGCATTTTACGCGCTCGATAAACGCCACCTGCCGATGGTCGTTAGTCTGATCTCGATCGGGGTAAACTTCGCGCTCAACTGGCTCTTCACCTTTCATCTCGGGCTCGGCCACCGCGGGCTCGCGCTTTCCACCAGCTTCGTGGCGATAACGAATTTCCTTCTCCTTTACGCCATGATGCGCCGTCACACCGGCCGGCTCGAAACGGGCACGATGCTGACGACGTTAGGCAAGATTGTTGTCGCCGGCGCGGTGCTGGCCGCGGTTTGTTTGGTCTCTCAGCGATTCCTTTTGCCGTCGTCTGCTCATCAGTCGCAATGGAAATTGATCGTCGAGATGCTGCTCACAATTGCCGTCGGGGCCGGATCGTTCTTTGGCGCCGCCTACTTGCTGAGAGTCGCGGAAGTCCATGACGTGGTCACCCTGGTGCGCCGGAAGCTCAAGATCTAGTGGCGTGACCGGATCCGTGTCGTCCTCGTGCTCCTGCTCTGCTCGTATCGCGTAGATCTGTCCAATCGGACTGAGCACTCAGCAAGAGCAGCGACTCGAATAGGAGCGCGGCTATTAGCGCCAGCGCGCGATCGAGATCGGCGATCAGATCGTCGGGATGTTCGAGCCCAATCGAGAGACGGAGCAGCGTCTCGGGCGTGCGCGTGTCTGGGCCTTCGATCGATTGTCGATGCTCGATCAAGCTTTCCACCCCGCCGAGGCTGGTTGCGCGCGTGAAAATCCTGGTGTGGTTCGGCAGCGCCATCGCCGCCGCACGATCGCCTTTGATTTCGAAGGAAACCATCGCGCCAAACAACTTCATCTGTCGTTGCGGCGAGAGCCGTGCTGCGGGATGCGAGGCAAGCCCAGGATAATGCACCCGCGCGACACGCCGATGCGAATCAAGAAACGCCGCCACCCGCCGCGCGTTTTCGCATTGCGCGCGTATCCGGCAGGGCAGCGTCTGCATTCCGCGATGCACCAGCCAGCAATCGAACGGGAGCGGGCACCGCCGCCGACCGAATCACTGGATCTCGCGCACGACTCTGGAAAAATTCGTTATCCTGCTGCGCGATCAATGCGCCGCCGAGCACGTCGCTATGGCCGCCGAAATATTTCGTGGTCGAATGCATGACCAGATCCGCGCCGAGCGCGAATGGTCGTTGAATGATCGGCGACCATGTGTTGTCGCAAACCAGAAGCGCGCCGGCTCGATGCGCGATCTCGGCCGACCGCCGCAATGATCGGTCAGCTTCAGCGTCGGGTTGGATGGCGTCTCAACCCAGATCGAGTTTCGTGTTCGCGCGGACCGCTTTTTCGAGCGCGTCGAGATCGGTCAGATCAACGAAATCGACGGCCAGTCGCCAACGTCCGAAAGATGCTGCGCAAGAGGCGCAGGATGCCGTGGTAGGCCTCGAGCGGCGCGATGACGTGATCGTTAGGCGAGAGCGTCTGAAAGACGGCCGTTGCGGCCGCCACGCCGGAGGCAAAGGCCGCCGCGACCGCACCGCCCTCGACTGCGGCGAGCGCCTGTCTCGAGGGCTGCGCGATTCGGATTATCGGAGCGGTGTAATTGAAGCCGGTCGGAAAACTCTCCGTCCGTGCGCTCGTTCAAAGGTCGTCGAAAGATGAATGGGTGGTGCGACGGCGCCGGTTGCGGAGTCAACCCCGCGGCCAGCGTGCACCGCAATCGGTCTCCGGCTGCAGTTCAGGATCGAGCTCGGTCATGTTTGCTCGCGGAGATTAAGGCAGCACGCCCGGGCTGCCAATCGTTCTCGTTGTCAGCTTGCGATCGTTCTCTCGTCGCTCCGTTCCCGCCCCTCGAAGAACAAACAGGGAATCGAGGACGAGGACGATTACGAGAACAAGCGCCAATGGCAAAACCGACAATCGGGCAACCCTACCGGCGCCGGCGTTGTCCGCGATTTGCATTTGACGGCCCACAGGTTGCGGCGGAAAAACCAACAGCACCAACCGCCGGCCTGCTCTAACGTGTCGGCTCCGCCTTTATGATATACGACGACGAAGTCTTTCAGATGGCCTGCGACCAGTTTCAGGTCATCGCCGATTACCTCAACATCGACAAGAACGATCGCGACCGGCTCATGTATCCGAAGCGCGCGATGGCCGTTACGCTTCCGGTGCACATGGATGATGGCAGCACGCAAAACCTTCCAGGGCTATCGGGTGCAGCATCACCTCACGCTCGGCCCGACCAAGGGCGGCACGCGTTTCGCGCCCAATCTCTCGATGGGCGAAACCGCGGCGCTCGCGATGTGGATGAGCTGGAAATGCGCGCTTAACAATCTGCCCTACGGCGGAGCGAAAGGCGGCGTCGCCTGCGATCCGACCAAGCTTTCGCACAAAGAGCTCGAAGCCGTCTCGCGCCGTTACATGCAGGAAATGATCCCGTTCGTCGGCCCGAAGACCGACATCATGGGCCCGGACATGGGGACGAACGAACAGGTGATGGCCTGGTTCATGGATACCTATTCGGTTTACCAGGGCTATTCCGTGAACGAAATCGTCACCGGCAAACCGGTCTCGATCGGTGGCACGGAAGGCCGGCGCGAATCGACCGGACGCGGCGTCGTCTACCTCATCGAACGCGCGATGGACATGCTGAAGATGGATCCGGAAAAATCGCACCGCGATCGTGCAGGGTTTTGGCAACGTCGGCTCGGTCGCGGCGCTTTCGTTAGGCTTAAAGACCGGGGTGAAAGTGGTCGGCATCAGCGATCACACGGTCGCGCTCTACAATCCCAAGGGCATCGATGTCGAAGGCCGCCGACCAACACGTTCAGAAAAAGGGCAACCTGCGCGCCTTCGATCAGGGCGATCGGATCGACCCGAATGAGACTGCTCGAGATGCCATGCGACGTTCTCGCGCCGTGCGCAATCGATCGCGTGATCACGGAAAAAAACGCTGACAAGATCAAGTGCCGCATCCTGGCCGAGGGCGCGAACGGGCCGACCAGCCCGGAAGCCGACCTGCATCCTGAACAAGCGCTGGGACGAGGTTTTCGTTATTCCCGACATTCTTTGCAACGCCGGCGGTGTGATTGTTTCCTACTTCGAATGGGTGCAAGGCCTGCAAGCCTTCATGTGGACGCGAAACGGAAGTGACCGACAAACTCTTCCGCATCCTCGAGCATTCGTTTGTCGCAGGTGATCCGGCGCGCGAAAGAGCACAAGGTCTCGCATCGCACCGCGGCGATGGCGATCGGCGTCGAGCGAGTCATGCACGCCAAACACATTCGCGGGTTATTTCCCTGATCGCTTGGTCGCGACGAAGCAAGATCGACGGCTCCGATTAGGCGAGACTCCGCCGAGGATTGGAACTTTACCCGGGAAAACGCTGTTCCATGATTGCGGCGAATGAAGTTCTCGCACTGCGAAGAAGTTCGTAACGAGCGACTTGCTCGACATCCTGACGGACGAAGACCGCGGCCTGCGCATCATCGTCTCGCGCCTCGGTGCCGAACTCGTTAGTCTGGCCCGGCGCGATGCGAACGGGAGTTGGACCGGCTTTCTTTATCGCGACAACGAGATCAGCAAACCGGCGAGCGGGTGGGGAAATCACGCCACCGTCATGGGCTACTTCCTGCACCGGCTGAAGGATGAGCACAGTCTCTATCGCGGACGCGAAATCCGAGGCGGCACGCACAGTTTCCTGCCGGCACAAGCTGTTTACGGATGTGAGCGCGGACCTTGGTGCTCGCGAGGGCGCGTCGCTCACCTACCGGATCTCGCCTAACGAAATCGCACCGGAGGAATATCCGCTCAAAGTCTCCGCTCGCGCTCACCTATACCTTGCGCGGCGAAGAGTTGGCGCGTGCGGTTCCATTTCCAGAATCACGAGCCCGAACTTACGGCGCATCTTGAGTTCGGTCTGCATCCCGGCTTTGCCGCCACCGGCTTCGACACCTTCCAATTCGAGATGCCACCTGGCCGTTACCGCCGCTGGTTCTCACCGGAAATTATCTAACCGGCGAGACCGCTGACGATCGATCATGCCGGCGGCGAGATGCCGTTCGATCGCGCAGCAACTTCCGGGCTCCTATATCCTTGGAATTCGTCGACGTGCCGCATCAGCACTTTCGTCTATCGCGATCTACCTAGCGGACGGCATGTTACGCTCGATTTTGCTCGAAGTTCCGTATTTCACTCTTTGGTCAGACGGCGGCCCCTTTCTTTGCGTCGAGCCGTGCTGGGGTCTCACCGATCGCCATGAGCAGCGCGCCTTCGAAGACAAGGACGGCATCCAGCAGATCGCACCAGGCGGCGAGCTGATCGCCGGCTTTACGATCGCCTGCACGGCATCTTGACCGTCTCAATTGCGTCGTCGGCTGCTTCGCAAAGGTCTGATGTCGGTTCGGACGCCGTCCGCGATCTCTTCAGCCGGGTTGATCAGAATTTACGCGGCTGTCTGCGCCAGCCGGGAGATGGTCGACCCGGATCGCTGAGACGGACCCAGCTTCCGTCGTCGTCTCGCGCGGCGCAGGGAGTATTCGGCCACTGGCATGAGCTCGAAAGTACGAAACAGCGGCGCCAGGTCGATCACCGCATTAGCTGCTGATTTCAGAACGCTGCCGAGATTTTGCGTCACTGAGGCCACCTCCACGCGAATCCCGCGTCGGCGCAACTTCGTCGCGAGATAGGCGAAATCGGCATCACCGGTCACAAGAATCACCACATCGGGCTGCATCTCGACCGATAGCTCTAGCGCATCGATCGCCATCATCACATCCACATTTGCCTTGTAACGGCCTTCTTCAGCCGGCGCCCCATCCTTGGTCACCACCATGAACCCATTGGAGCGCAACCAATAAATAAACTTGTTCTTCTTGTCCCGCTCGTCCTGCCAGAGTGGGATCGCTGGCGGTAACCCCGCATACACCACCATCTCGATCAGGTCCCGCCCGGAGTCCGGCCCGGCGAGAAACGCCGTTTCGCATGCCTTCTTAACCAATCGAGGCCCGCGACCCGCGGGTCACGCCGCGAACTTCCGACATTTGATTCGTCCCGCCAGCACCAAAAGCCTGGCGGCGCGCCGCGGGCCTCACGGAACTCTCTTTCGCGTCGCAATGCGGATATCACAGAGTGACCCGGCGCGCCAGCTTCACCGCCAGTGCTGGACAATTCCGCCGCTGAAGAAGATTCCGAGCAGGTGAGAATATTTATCCATACTGGGCCTGCTGCTGCTCCGTGGATCCAGCGATTTGAAGACGCGTGGTCGGCGGATTGATCAATCGAATCTGGCCTTCCACTGAAACGCGTTAGTCGCGGTCGAACGCCTGGACTATCTTAGCCGCGTGGATCCGTCGGACTCAAACCACGCCGCGACCGCAATCTGTTAGCGGCGCAGCATGGACGCCGGTTGACCCCGACAGGCGAAGATTCTCGTCTCCGATTCTGGCCGGATCTTGTCGTCGATATTTAAGCGGTTCATTATCAAGTTAACATCCAGTCTGTTTATCTGGTCAATACGGACTTCAGTTGGCAGCCTGCGCTGCGGGAGAAAATCTGTCGTTTATCGACTGGCCTGGACACCGGTGCGCGCTCGTTGCTCCGTCTGTAGGGAGATGAGCGCGACCCTTTAAGGATCCTGGCGGTCGATAACGAACCGTCCCGTGGCTGTTTCCCTGAAGTATGTCTTTGCAAAGCCGCGCTACGGGGGTCTCCAGCGCGGAAAGCGGCCCGGCCGCGCTTGCGATGCTCGACGCGCTTCGAACCCCTATGATCTAATTATCGTCGATCAAAGAATGCCAAACCTCACCGGCCTGGAATTGGTCGATGCGATTAGAAAGCGCGAGAATTCCGGCAATATCATTGTCTTGTCGGCCCAGCTTTCACCGGAAATCCGCGAAGCCTACGAGCGGCTGAACGTGCAAGCGATTTTCCCAAAGCCATTTGATCTGAACGAACTGCGCACAGCCGTAGATCACCTCGCCGCCTGACTGAATAGGTTCCAAGACCATTCCCGGTAATTTGGTTTTCGGCCGGAAATGACCGGGGGAATCGCAACTCACGAGCCAGAGTTGGAGCCCCTGAACAAGATCGGAACGCCATCGAAGCACCGTATGGACGTAAACGGGTTCATTGTTCCCTTGATGCACGGTGCAAAGTATTTGCGAAAATGATTGGGGGATTCGCCATCGATCCGGAGCGCGCCTGTTACGCCATTTGACGGTATGGGCAGTTTCGTGGTTTCTGGCTGCCGCGCTGGTCGAGCCGCGACTGCAGTCGCGCGCGAGCATCGCACAGCAACTGCCGTATCGTTTGCTTGACCATCGTCGGTTTCATTTTTGCTCTTCGCCGTCCGGACTACGCCGGCATCACGGGCCGTTGCGACTCTGGACGCTGCCGATCGAGCGCAGATGCTGGGCGATGGCTTTGCTTTGCGCGATGGGCTTTGCCTTCGCCTGGTGGGCGCAAGACTCCATCTAGGCCAGCTCTGGTCCGCTTTGCAGACCCGCAAAGCCGATCACCGGATTGTCGATACCGGGCCGTATGGCATCGTGCGCCATCCGATCTATACCGGGATCATCGCTGCCGCGATCGCGCTGGCGCTCGTCAAAGGAACGGTGATGGCGATCGCGGGCGCACTGCTGGCCGCGTCTCGGCTTCTGGGTGAAAGGCGCACTCGAAGAAGGTTTCCTGCGCGAACAGCTCGGCGCGGAGGCCTACGATGGCTATCGCCGCCGCGTGCCGATGCTTGTGCCATTCGGCCCGGTTTAGAGGCGCATCCCGGTTCTGACTTGCGGATAGGTCGACTATTCGGCCGGGGCGTATTAACCTGTTTTCTAACAGGAGACACTCAAAGGCCAGGTGCCGGGCAACATTGACTCCACGCGCGAACTCATTCCTAACGTGCGTATTATGCGGCTTCAATTCGTGGATCTCGCGGCGCTGGCTGTGATTTATAAGAGGGTAAGCAACGGACCAGTCATCACCGTGGTGATCAACGCCATAAGCATAGCATCGTGAAAATACGCTGGGAATGCCGAGATCGTAACCGATGTTGAGCGCAATCAGTTCCATAAGACCGCAGTATTCATCAGCGCCCCGAGTTGCAAAGACGTCCGGGTGTCCATTCCGTAAGGCGCGCAGCAGGGCGCTCCGCCGAGTTTACCGGCGGTCGCGATACCGATGATGACGAGACAAATAATCCAATCGTGCGCGTCGCCGAGCAGCCTATCTGCGTGCGCAACCTGTGAAGGCGAAAAAGACGGGCAAAGAGCAGCACCGAGCTGATGTGCTCAACGCGGATGACTAATTTCTCGCGGAAACCGCTGACCGAGGCATGACCGTGCCGGCGAAATGCGCCCAGAGTGCATGAACGCCGATCAGCTCCGTGGTAAAGGCGGAACCCAAGATAACTCCAAGGACCACGGCGAGTGACCTGGCCGGGCTCCGTTCGGTCGAGAAGCATAGGCCGATCCACCTGGGATTCGGTTTTTATGATTAAAGGCATCAGAGAGACGAAAACGATCACCAGGCCGAAGGCGAACGTCGCACCGGCGACGCTGCTGGCCGGGCGATGGCGATGGCGCCGAGGCCAGAATCGTCAGGCCGTGACGTGCATCGACCTGCGCCAGCGCAGGCGGTGGCGGTGCTTTGCCAAGCGCGGATCTTGAAGATATTGCGATCTTTCAAGATACGGACGAGCACCAGAGGAAAGCGGTGATACTCATGCTGATCCCGAGAAAAGGAGGCCAAGGCGGTGAGGAGGCGCCCGAAGCTGCGCTGAGATGCCTGGTAAAAGGAAGAGCGCCAGGGTTACTCTCAGCAGGGCAGGGAGGCCGCGATGCTGGAGCTGGCGCGATACGATCGCCGTCTGGACTTGGCGTTTCGGTTGCGACACATTTGTCCAGTTCCATCCCAACGGCAAACATGAAAAGACAAACGCCGATCTGAGCTAAAAAAGCCGGAGCGGTTCAAGGGAGGCGGGAGCGAAGACGAAATGGAAAGCACCTGGAGCGAGGCCCGAAAGCGATGGACCCAGCGGGATTACCAGCGATCATTTCTGACCGACCGGCCGGATTTGTCCGATGCGGATGAAAGGCGGCCCGCAATGCAGGAGGCAGCAATGATAATGAGGAGCTGAAGAGAAGAGCCGGCTCAATGCACTCGTGTGCATTCTGGGACAAGCTGCTCCTGGCGTCGAAAAGAGGGCTACTTTCGCCCCCGCGGGGCGGTTCGGTGGACGGAGTGCTGCCCCTTCGGCTACAGCGCCGGTTTGCGCGCGGCTGCGGCAACTGACCGCCCGCATGAAGAACGGCAAAGATTCGAGGCCAGCGACACTAGTGATCAGCAGATACAACTAACGGTGGCTGTCACTGGTTCCCGAAAAAGCCAGGGCTGCGCAAGCTGCTCCGTGACCTCATGTGAGCGAAACTAGCTCTTTTTGTCCAGCGTAGCTTTAGTTTTACGCATCGCCTCGACCAGGTCGGCGGAATCCGCCTTGCAGAGATTTGGTGTTCGTTTCTTGTGACCGCTGGAGTTGCGCACAGAGTTTGGCAGATTCTTTGGCCGCCAATTCTCTCCCATTGCCGTTACGGACGCTTTCGGCGCATGGGTGGCGCGGCAGAATCTGCCACAGGTATTAATTCGAATGTCCGAAACAAGGGGCAAGGTCGATCCGGAAGTTACAGAGCGTCTTGGCGCGTCACTTGGCGGTTCTTCTTCTTGCCCGCTTTTGCGGCCGCGAGGCGTTCGGTTTTTGCGACGTGACGCGCGTTTCTTGACGTTGTCTCTGCCTTGGCTATTTCCCATAACGCGTTCCATCCTCGCCCCTCCTCAGCCAGTGCCAAGCACTTTCGCAAGGTCCGGGTGAGAAAACTCATTAAGGCAATCACCGCCTTCGACGGCCCCGCGATATCGTATCCAGGCGCGGATTTCCGCCGGTGGTGTGGCGACGCTTCGAGGCGATCGGTGCCGGCGGCAATCGCGACCTCAATTATGTCGTGGTTTTTGAACAAACAGAAGGACGGGGTTGTAAAGAGGGCGTCTGGATATGGCCACTACTGGGGCGTCCCTCGGATTAGATCGACCGCGGCGACGAGATTTGGGGCAGTCGCTGTTTTCTACAGCGGGACGATTGCTGAGGTGTCCAAGTATGTCACTCTGATCTCCGACCTCCCTTCTCAACTATGAGTAAATCGTTCGAAAGCTCGCGCGCAGCTGAACCTGTAGGCGCGTTCCCGCATGCCGAGAGTGGGGGGCTCCTCTTTCTTTCCGGGATCGGACCCCGTGTGCGCGGAAGCAAGGGAAATCCTCGGAGTGACACTCGATGCCGAGCGCAACATCGTGAGTTACGACATCGAAAAACAGTGTCACGCTGTTTTCGAGAACGTGCGCCTGGTTTTGGAAGATGCTGGCGCGACTTGGAACGACATTGTGGATGTCACCGTCTTTTTAACCAACATGAAGAAGGACTTCGCGCATCTTTAACCGCATTTATCCGGAATACTTCGCCGGGCCGGGCAAGCCGAATCCGACCCGGACGACCGTCGAGGTGGGGGCGTTGCCTACCCGGATTGCGATCGAGCTCAAGGTAATCGCGACCTGTAGCCAGGGGCGCTGACCCCGGCCGGCCGTTGCCATAGCCCGCGGACCATCGGGGCGCGAAGGTCCCTCCACATTCGGTCAGCCGTTTAATCGCGAGCGCGGTGTTGGCACGGAGGCGCAGGATTTCCGGACGCTCTTTGAGCCGAGCAGTAAGCTCTTCGGCGATCTTGTTCTTCCATTGGATCGAGCTCGCGAGAGCACGCGCCGCCGCATCGCTCGTAGGCCTTCTCATCCGGAAAAACTGAGAACCAGACCAAGACGTTTGCCGCTTCGCGCACCGGCAATGCCGGAAAAGTGTTCGGATGATTCTCGGTAACGAAATACCGCGCGAACGGACATGCCAGAGCTTTGATCAGCTCCGATTGAATGGCTCGCTCGAAAAATTCCACCAGGTTCGTTTCCGGTTCCGTCTTGGAGATGGTAAATCGTGGCCACCACCAGTGCCCGCGGATTCTCCCTGGCTCCCGGCCCTTGGCGTTCTGCGTTTTCAAGCGAAAACCCGGCGGCCAGTCGGACTGGACGCAAAGAGCAGGACGTTGTCCGAGTCGATCATCGTCGCGTTGGCCGCTTCGCGATGCATCTTCCAAATCGGCCCGCCATAAACGCCTCCAAGGCTTGCGCGCGCGTCTTCATGTCGGCAAAGCCGCGGAGCCAGACGAAGCGATTCGGATCTGTCTCCCAGCAGGATCGCGAGAACTGTCGACGGGATCATGCCGAAGCGCTACAACTCGAATAAATTCGTTCTGAAAGAAATCTGGAGATGTATCATCTACCACCTTTTTTCTGAGAATTTTATATATTAACTAATTGGCATTATTCTATTCTTCATAATTCTATCTTTAACATATTTTCTTTTGTGTATAACATTAAAA
>ERZ1370068.7708-contig-661_pt1 | contig 48148 bp, 74 predicted proteins | sample MGYA00561227_ERZ1370068 | MGnify/ENA primary metagenome ERZ1370068 (study PRJEB38410, sample SAMEA6850437) | metagenome | study: Metagenomic assessment of the ecological functions of the soil: analysis of the soil microbiota associated with the... | reverse complement strand
TTGTACGCTGGGTCCGGTTACGTATTACTGTGCCGGCGCGATGCTTTCGATCATTGCCCTTTGACGCAGAATTGCTCGTGACCGCGGAGGCAGTCACAGCAACCGCAGCTGACACAGATAATGCCGTAGACGCGGTCATTCGGTGAGACGTGGGTGACGTCTTCGCCGACCGTTTCTATACGACCTGCTGCGCTACATCGCCCGAGAGTCAATGGCAGAAGATCGATCGCCGAAATGCCGCCGCGATAATGTGCGTCAGGTGGGCAAATTCCGCAGGCCGCTACTCGGACCAGAACTTCGGACGACTCCGATCATTGGAAGGGCAACCTCGGCATCTTCCAGCGGTTTGCCGACACCTGCACTGAGCTGAACAGCCCTCATCAAAGCGGCTCCATAGGCGACAGCTGGCCTGGTTTTCCATGAAGCCAATCGTCGACGATTGGCCTGAGGTCGGCGAACTCACCAGCGTTCATGTTCGCTTCAACGACAACTAACCGTCGACGCCAAGTTTGAGCTGGCGTTCGTCGCCCGCGCCGTCGAAGCGCCCTTTCGATTCTGCGATGAGGCCCGTCGTTGTCGATCTTCCAAAGTTCGTATCCGCTAATGCGAACGCGTCTTCCGGGCACCCACCGGGTCCGGTGTTCGTGCCCGTGAATGTCCAACGGAACTTCGTTCCGCATCCGAATGCGCGTCACTTTGTCCATGCGTCACGACAATGTCTGGAAGGTCGCGCATGAATCCTCTCGCGACTTCCCCGGCAATCGCGGCACGCCCAACCGCGGGCGCTCCGTCGTTCACGGAGAGCGAACCGGTTCGCGGCGAAGAACGCCGCGACGCTCTCAGGATCCTGGCTGCACCAACGCTTTAGCCGCTGGCGATTGGCGAAGACTGGGCGGCTCTGGGCAAATCACTCTGTGCGCGTCAGGGCGCGACGATCGGGCGTTTGCGAACCAACGGTGCGTGGCTGGCAGTGAACCGATCGGTCAGGAGGCGCGGCACGAGGAAGATCGGAATTCCACGCGCGTCCGCGCTGCGCCCCAACTCCGTCTGGGCTGCCTTTCCCCAGACCTCGAGATATTTGCCACCGTCTTTCACCGTAATCTTGCCGCTGTAGCATCCTTGAAGCCCAAACGTGTAAGTCCCGCTGGCGTAAGCCATGTCGCCAGACTTCGCAGCGACTTCCACTCTGGTCGGTATCCAACCGCCGCCGATCATGCTGTCGATGTCCTTTTTTCCACTGCGCGCGAATTGACAGCTACTGGCGTGCTTCGGCGAGCGGCGCATTCGGCGGGAGCACGACGGCGTCGTTCGAGATCAGCCACTGAAACCGTTTTGTCGACGTTTTTTGGCCGAGGCGGCGCGGCGGACCATTCCGCGTCGAGTTTGCGGAGCGCGTTCTCGATCGCGGCCTGCTCCGTAGAACTCGCCTTTGCGCATCTTTCGCTGCGCCCGATGGTAAGAGTCATCAGAGGCGCCCGCCGAATGCACCGCTGCGGCTATGGAATTTTTTGTCTGTATTGAATGACTTTCGCGTAAATTACCTCCAGATTTGGAATTAACGAAGCAACACCTCCTGGAATCGAATACTGCCCCTCGATGTGAGGCGAGAGCAGCACAATCCAGGTGTTAAGCCCGTGGGTCCACAAAGGCCCATCCCACTTTAAGACTGGGGCGACGTAATCGTCCTTCCAGGCGCCGCATCCGATTTCGAGAGCCGCTGTGGAAGCTTCCCCTTCGCCGAAGCGCCACACCGTTACCGTGGCGCCTTGCTGGGCAGTAGGCGGGAATAGATGATGATTTCGAAGGCGTCCGTCACCATCGAGATCGAGCAGACCCGAGAAACTTCATAGCGGTAGGGCGTTTTGCGACTCGCTTGCCTTGGGGTAGAACTCGCCATCGACTAATTTGGTCTGCACCATTCCATCGACCACGCGGCGCAGGAGCACGAACAGAATAGTTGCCCGCCTCGGCCTGGGAAGGGCTTTCGCCGCGCCCGGGATAGATGATTGGTCGCGCTGGCGAGAACTTCGTCATCGTTATCGCCGTCGAGATCGATTCGCAGGAGTTGAGTGATTTTACAACCGGTTTGGCGATACCTTTGCCGACCAGGAAATCGCGCGCCGCTTTCACATAGACTTCCTGCGTCTTATCCGAGGAAGCCTTGGCGGTGCGGGGCGTGGGATTTCCACGGAACTGCCAGCGCAATATGGCGCTCTTCTCGGTCGTCGGGCTGCAATGTTTGCTCCCAGACATCAGGGCAGACCTCGGCGTTCGGCGCAGCCTGGCCGCCGACGGCGTCGCCGGTCTTTCCCGTGTCAGGGTGAAGAGGCGAAATTTTCTGCACCGGTGCAGCTGCCTTGCCGGCCTTGTTCGCTCGAGAAGCCATTTGCCGCCGGCGTGGCTTCGCCGATAATCAAATCCACTGGGGAAGGTCCAACGAAGGTGGGCAGATCCGCTGAACTGGCGGCTGCAGGAGAGCGTCCAGCGCGGCTCGCGACCAACGCTGCGAGAACGATCAGCGGGTTCCTGTGTTTTGGAGCGTGTGAATCAACTGGACTCAAAGACGTCGTTCGCGGAGACTAACAACGTCCCGGAGCGAGCTGATCTTATCGAATTTGGACGAGTGTTGTCATCATCCAGCGGCCGGGTCGAGGATGACCAGCGCACGGCGCGCGGCGGCAGGTTCCAGGGTAGCTATGAACGAACCAGTTTACATCCTCGGCGCGCGGCCGAACCGATTTTAAGCGCAACCTCAAAAAGAAGGCAAGACCCTCCGCGACGTGATTACCGAAGCGGGCCAGAAAGCGATCGCCGACGCGAAGATCGATCCGGCGGAAATTCGAGGCGGCGCGCGGTGGGCAATTTCAACGCCGGTCAGTTCACCAAGCAGCTGCATCTCGGCGCGTTCATTCCGGAGATCGACCCGAAACTTGCATGGCATTCCGACCATGCATACCGAAGCGGCCTGCGCTTCCGGCGCTCTTTCCGTGCTGCTCGGCGCGCAATGGATCATGGGCGGATTTCACGACGCCGTGCTCGTCGTCGGCGCGGAGCAACAGAAGACGATGTCGTCGCTCGACGGCTCCGATGTTCTCGGCGCGGCGGCGGATTATCGACGTCGAGAAACCGGAGTATGGCGATTTCATGTTCCCGAAATTGTTCGGGCGCATCGCGCAGATTTACATCGATAAATATGGCGCTTCGCCGAGACGACCTGGCGTGCGGTCGCCTACAAGAATTACGCGCACGCGCGTCTGAATCCGCTGGCGCAAATGCGCGAGGCGAATCTGACCTACGATTGCGCGTCGCAGGTCTCGGACAAAAATCGAGCGTCGCGCCGCCCTTGAAAGTTTCCGATTGCTCGCAGATCACCGATGGCGCGGCGTCGCTCGTGTCTCGTCTCGGGCAAATATCTGCGATCGAACATCGGTCGTCGATAAATCGAAGTTGCCGCGATCTGCTCGGTTTCGGACACACGACCGATTATCTCGCGCTGGAGAAGAAGGATGCGCCGACTCTTCAGCACCGCGCGCAAGGCAGCCGAGAAAGCATTCGGAATGGCGAACCTGAAGCCGCGCGACATGCACGGCGCGGAAGTGCACGATTGTTTCTCGATCACCGAGATCGTGGCCTACGAAATTCTCGGCCTGGCCGAGACCGGGCAAAGGCGCGGAGTTGGCGAAGAGCGGCGCGACCGCGCTCCCGCAGGTGCGCGGCGAACACGTCAGCGGCAAGATCGACTTGGAGATTCCGGTCAACGCCGGTGGCGGCCTGATTGGCGACGGCCATCCGGTCGGCGCGACCGGCGTGCGGCAGGTCGTCGATGCCTATCAGCAACTGACCAACCAAGCGGGCGCGCGCCAGATCCCGAAGGCGCGAAAAAAGTTCCTCACCTTCAACATGGGCGGCAGCCTAACGACTTCCGTGGCCATGATCTGGGGCGCGGACTAGCGCGTTTCCCGGCGCTCTTGTCGATGCCTCCTCTGGGAGGCGCAAGTGATTTTCATCCCCGAGGATAATGCTCGAGCCACGTTTCCGCGCGCGAGCGAAACGTCTACCTGGACGTGTAGGTGGCTTTCTCCGTTTGCCCGTCGAGATGCGCCGTGCCGATTCGTTTTGGCGGTGTCGCGACCTGGTAGACGGCGACAGTCACGTCCTCGTGCGGGAATTCCTGTCCCATCTCCGTCATCACTTTGTTCATCACGGCCGAGACCTGCTCCGGCTTCACACTCGAAAAAGAGGACGACACCGATCTGGTTTCTTCGTTCAACATCGTCCGGTGGATGAAGCTGCTGAACGCATCGTCCTGCCGGATGCGGTTGAGAAAAGTCCAGTGTCGCTGCATCGACTCCGGCACTTCCGCGGCGCGTTCCGCCCGCTTCTGCTCTACGGAAGGAGTGGGCGACTCAACGACCGGCTCCGGTTTATGGCAGGCAGCCAAAACCGACAAGGCGGCGACGAGCAGAATTCTCATTCTCTTAAAGTTAATATTTTTTGCTGTTTCGCGACCGCGATCGCGCCTACATCGTCTGAACCCTGACCGCATCCGATGCCGAGGCCACGATGGCCGTTTTTCTCGGTTTGGAGTCGCGGCCGAATTAATCAGCGATTTTCCCCAGACGATGCGTTCTCAGTTTCAAATTGAGCAGCTCGACGAAAAACGCGAAGCCCATCGCAAAGTAGGTGTAACCTTTCGGAATGTGGAAGCCGGCGCCTTCCGCAATCAGATTCACCCCGATGAGCAGGAGAAAACTCAAGGCCAGCATTTTGATCGTCGGATGGCGCTCGACAAAACCGCTGATCGCTCCGGAAAAAAACATCATCACGACGACGGCGATGACCACCGCGGCGATCATCACCGGAATATTATCCACCATGCCGACTGCGGTGATGACTGAATCGAGCGAGAAGACCAGGTCGAGCAGGACGATCTGAATCAGAACCGAAGTGAACGAAGGGCCCGCCGCTCGCTTTCCCACCGGCTCACCGCCTTCGAGTTTCTCGTGAATTTCGCGCGTGCTCTTGGCCAGCAGGAACAATCCGCCGGCGATCAGAATCAACGCCTTGCCCGTGACCGCGAATCCCGCGAGCTCGAAAAGCGGTCTCGTTAGGCCAATAATCCAGGAGAGCGAGAGGAGGAGCAGGATGCGCATCAACATCGCCAGGCCCAGGCCGATGAGGCGGGCGCGCTCCGCTCGCGGCCGGGTAATTTGCCGGCAGAATTGATATAAAAATGATGTTGTCGATGCCAAGGACGATTTCGAGCATCGTCGGAGTCAGAATCCGATCCACGCGTTTGGGTCGCTGAGCCATTCCATGCTCAAGGTTCGCCGCTCAGGTGAAAATTGCGCGGAACGAAAATGCCGCCTTGGCGGACGCGGATCAATTTTCGCTGTCTCGTGAGAGCGATCTTGCTAACGTCCGAAGCGATGAGCGCCGCTGATGCCGAGGCGACAATGGCCGTCTTTCTCGATCTGGAAAACATCGCCCTCGGCGCGCACGACGCCCAATTCCCGGCCTTCGACGTTCGCAAGGTGCTCGAGCGGCTTCTGCTCAAGGGCCACATCGTGGTGAAAAAGGCCTATTGCGATTTCGAACGCTACAAGGCTTTCAAGCGCGGATTGCACGAAGCCGCCTTCGAGATGATCGAGATTCCGCACGTCAGGCAATCGGGCAAAATTCCGCCGACATCCGCATGGTGGTCGATGCGCTCGACCTTTGTTACACCAAGAGTCACGTCGACACCTTTGCCATCATCAGCGGCGACTCCGATTTCTCGCCGCTCGTGAGCAAGTTGCGCGAGAACGACAAAACCGTCATCGGCGTCGGGGTCAAGCAGTCGACATCCGATCTCTTCATCAACAATTGCGACGAATTTCTCTACTACGACGACTTGGTGCGGGCGGTGCCGGCACGGAAGCGTCCAGGCGCGGTTGCCGCGAAGGCGCCAGTGAAAGCCGGTGGAACAAAACCAGGGTCCACCGATCGAAGAAGCGCTCGAACTACTAATCAGGACCCTCGACGCGCTACGCGCGGAACGGGGCGAGGATTCGCGCGTGCACGGCTCGCGCGTGAAGCAGACAATCAAGCGCCAGCATCCCGGCTTCAACGAACGCGCCTACGGCTTTCGCACCTTCAGCGATCTCCTTTTGGAAGCGCAAAAGCGCGGACTGTTGAAACTCGAAAGCGACGAGAACGCCGGCGGCTACTTTCTTCATTCGGACGAGTAGGAGGGCGGGTCATCGTGCCGCTGTTTCCGCGCCACGGTCCGGAGCGGGCGCTTGCCTAACGAGTCCGGCGAGCACATCCGATGCGATCTCAAACGAGCGCAACCGTGCCGCGTGATCATAAATTTGCGCGGTGGCGATGATCTCGTCCGCTTCCGTCTCCTTGAGCAGCGCTTCGACCTGGCGTCGCACCGTTTCCGGAGATCCAATCGCGGAGCAGCGAGTTCGCTCCAGCACTGCCGCCTCTTCCCCCGGCTCCAGAGACCTTCCATGCTCTGCACTGGTGGCGGGAGTTTGCCCGGGCGACCGCGAACCATGTTGAGAAATTGAAGCTGTGCGGAAGTGGCAAGACGTTGCGCTTCTGCGTCCGTCGCGGCCGCGAAAATTCCGACGCCGATCATCGCATGTGGCTGCGCGAGGGTCGCGGAGGGTTTGAAATTCTGTCGATAAAGCGCGAGCGCGACGTCCAGATATGCGGGCGCGAAATGAGAAGCGAAGGCGAACGGCAAACCGAGTTCCGCGGCGAGCCGGGCGCTGAAGTCACTCGAACCCAGCAAATAAAGCGGGACCTTTGCACCCGCGCCCGGCACCGCCTGCACCGCTTGCTCCGGCACCGCCGGCGCGAAGTAGGATTGCAGCTCGAGAACGTCCTGCGGAAACGTATCGCCGTTGCTGCCGAGATTGCGGCGCAACGCCCGCGCGGTCAGCTGATCGCTCCCCGGAGCGCGACCAAGCCCGAGGTCGATCCGGCCCGGATAAAGCGCGTCCAGGGTGCCAAACTGTTCCGCGATCACGAGGGGGGCATGGTTAGGCAACATGATCCCGCCCGCACCGACTCGGATCCGTTTCGTGCTGCCGGCAACATGTCCGATTACGATGGAGGTCGCAGCGCTGGCAATGCCGGGAAGATTGTGATGTTCCGCCAGCCAATAGCGGTGGTAGCCCCATTCCTCAGCGTGCCGCGCGAGGTCCAGCGTGTTGCGAAAGGCGAGTGCTGCGTCGCCCCCTTCGATGATCGGCGAGAGATCGAGCAGGGAAAAATATTTCATGGGCGCTCTATTCTACGGCGGCTGGCGAACAGCGGTCACGTTTTGCCTGCGCGCGCTATCCGTCCTATAAGACCTACTGGTCACATCTGACCTATTCCATGGAATACACCCGACTCGGAAAATCCGGCCTGAAAGTTTCGCGTCTCTGCCTCGGTTGCATGACCTACGGTGTGCCGGAACGCGGAGGTCACCCCTGGAGCTTGAACGAAGAGCAAAGCCGCCCGTTCATCGCGCGCGCCCTTGAGCTTGGGATAAACTTCTTCGATACCGCGAACGCATATTCCGACGGCACGAGCGAAGAGATCGTTGGCCGCGCCCTGCGCGAGATGGGCCAGCGTGATGAGCTGGTGGTCGCGACGAAAGTTTTTTCCCGTGGCGCGATCGACCAAATACCGGTGGCCTTTCGCGCAAAGCCATCATGACCGCGATCGACGCGAGCCTGCAACGGCTTGGGATGGAATACGTCGATCTTTACCAGATTCATCGTTGGGATTACGAGCGTGCCGATCGAGGAAACGCTCGAAGCGTTGCACGATGTCGTGCAGGCGGGCAAGGCGCGTTACATCGGCGCTTCGTCGATGTATTCATGGCAATTTTGCCAGGCGCTTTATCTCGCCGATCAACACGGGTGGACGCGCTTCGTCTCGATGCAGCCGCATTACAATTTGCTCTATCGCGAAGAGGAGCGGGAAATGCTGCCGTTGTGTGAGGAGGAAGGGATCGGCGTGATTCCATGGAGCCCGCTGGCGCGCGGCCGGCTGGCGCGGCCGTGGGGCGACGGAGGCGGCGGACGCGCCGCGCGCGATGATTACGGCAAAACGCTCTATCGCCAAACGGAGGCATCCGATCGTGTCGTGGTGGAACGCTTGAACGAACTTGCCGCGGCGAAGCAGTTGCCGCCTGCGCAGATTGCGCTGGCCTGGTTGCTGCACAAATCAGCCGTGACCGCGCCGATCGTGGGCGCTTCCAAATTGCACCATCTCGATGACGCGGTCGCGGCGCTCGCGCTCGAACTTTCGCCTAACGAGATAGCCGCGCTGGAGGAACCGTATCATCCCCATCCCGTGCTCGGATTTTCCTAGCGGACAGGCAGTGCGCTGCCCGGCGAAGATTGCAGCCAAATAGCGCTTTCCGCTTTTCAGCCGTTCTCGTAGCTTTCGCTCATGCAATCGCTCTATCTCATTGGCGTGGCAGCTCTGGGGGTCTTCGCCCTCGTGCTCGCGATCGTGCTCTTTAATTTCTTCGGACTCTGGCTCCGCGCCCGGATCGCGAACGCGCCGGTAGGCATCGGCAAAATGGTCGGGATGCGGCTGCGCAAAGTGCCGGTCGGTTTGATCGTCGATAACCGCATCACTGCCGTTAAAGCCGGGATCGACATCCCGAGCGATCCGCTCGAGGCGCACTATCTCGCGGGCGGCGACGTGAGCCACGTCATCCTCGCCCTCATCGCGGCCGACAAATCGGGCATCTCACTCGACTTCAACCGTGCCTGTGCGATCGACCTCGCGACCAAGGGCACCGGCAAGACGGTGCTCGAAGCCGTTCGCACCAGTATCAATCCGAAAATCATCGACGTGCCAAGCGCCGCCATGGGTCGTAACACGATCGACGGGGTAGCCAAAGGACGGCATCGGTGTGAAAGTGAAAGCGCGCGTCACGGTTCGTTCGCATCTCGATCGCTTCGTCGGGCGGCGCGACCGAGGAGACAATCATCGCGCGGGTGGGGGAGGGAATCGTGACCTCGATCGGCTCGGCCGATACCTACAAGGATGTGCTGGAAAATCCGGATCGCATTTCCAAGCTCGTCCTGCAGAAAGGACTCGATAGCGGGACGGCGTTTGAAATTCTCTCGATCGACATCGCGGATGTCGACATCGGCGACAACATCGGCGCCAAACTGCAAACCGAGCAGGCCGACGCCGACAAGCGAGTCGCCCAGGCGAAAGCCGAGGTGCGCCGCGCCGCCGCCGTCGCGGTCGAGCAGGAAATGCGCGCCAAGACCCAGGAGATGCGCGCCAAGGTGGTGGAGGCGGAATCGCTCGTGCCGCAAGCGATGGCCGATGCGTTCCGTTCCGGCAATCTCGGCATCATGGATTACGTGCGAATGAAAAACGTGCAGGCCGACACGACGATGCGGGAATCGATTGGCGCCACGGAAAAGCCATCGACCGAGGCGTGCCTCGACAATGAGGTCGCCGATGACATTGCTGCGATGAACGACACGCTCATCTTCCTCGTCCTCGGCGCGCTCGCGCTTATTTTTAAGTGGCTCACGAGCCACGCTTCCGGCGACGCCGAGAAACCGGAGCCGCCCTCGCCTAACGAACAGGCGCCGCCGCCGCGTCCGCCGGCGCAGAGCGAGGAGGAACGAATCCGCCGTTTCCTCGAGGCGCTCGGGGCCGCCGCCAGGGACGCGCCCTCCGCCACCGGTCCGCCCGCGCCGGGTGGTCACACCGGTGACTCCGCCTGCGCAGAGACCAAGAGCGAAGCGCAACTGGGTGCAACCGTTGCCGCCCCTGGTTACGACGCCCAAAGATCTCGGCCCTCCGCCGCCAACGACCACTTCTTTCGAGCCGGCCGCGGTCGAGGTCGCGCCATCCATGACCGTTGCGCCGCCACCGCCAATCATCTTGCCGTCCGCGCCAGCGCCGATGCCCCGCGCGACTGCGCCCTCTCGTGTCACGCCGCGCCAGCCGTTAAGCACATTGCTCCGCCAGCCGTGCCAGTGTTCGCCAGGCGGTTATCCTGCGCGAAGTTCTCGGTCCGCCGCGCGGCTTGCAAGCCCTCGACGATCTCCGTAGCTTCTGACCCGCTCGAAAGGCCGGCGTGGCGGAACTGGCAGACGCGCTGGACTCAAAATCCAGTGCTCGCAAGGGTGTGTGGGTTCGATCCCTCCGCCGGCACCTCCTCTGCTTGTCACGAGATCTAAGGTTCCCTCGTCCTCGACCGTTCCATGCTCACCGTTTCTCAAGTCAGCAAATCTTTCGCCGGGCGCATCCTCTTCGATGATGTCTCGCTCCAGGTGAACCGCGGCGATCGCATCGGCCTTGTCGGCCCAAACGGCGCCGGCAAGTCGACGCTTTTCTCGCTCATTCTCGATGAAGCATCGCCCGATGCGGGCAAAGTCTCGCTGGAGAAAAATATCACGCTCGGCTACCTCCCGCAGGAGACCGCGGCGGCCGGCGAAGAATCGGTCCTCGAGCTGGCCTGCGGCAAGTCGCACCAGGCATTGGAAGATGAGCACGACTGGGAAATCGAGCCGAAAGCGAAACGCATCCTCGCCGGGCTCGCTTTTCGCGAGAGTGATTTCGCGCGGCCGGCGAGCGCCTTGAGTGGCGGCTGGATCATGCGCGCGCATCTCGCGCGGCTCCTCGTGATGGAGCCCGATCTCCTGCTGCTCGACGAGCCGACCAACCATCTCGATCTCGAATCGTTAGTCTGGTTTCAGGAATATCTCGAAAATTATCCGGGCGCGATCCTCGCTGATCTCGCACGACCGCGAATTCCTGAACGCGCTCGTCGGGAGCATCGTCGAGATCGCGCAATCGAAGTTGCTCCGTTACCGCGGCAACTGGGACAGCTACGTCGAGCAGAAAGCCGCGCGCGAAGAACAACAGCTTTCGGCTTACAAGAACCAGCAGAAAGAGATCGCGTCGCTCCAACAATTTGCCGACCGCTTTCGGGCCAAGGCGAGCAAGGCTTCGCAGGCGCAAAGCAAGCTCAAGCAGATCGATCGGATGGAAAAAATCGCGGCGCCGACCGCGCGGGAGAAGACGATCAAGTTCCGTTTTCCGCAGCCGCCGCGAAGCGGATTGCGCGCGATCACGCTGAAGGATGTCCGCCACGCATATGACCAATTGGTCGTCTACGACCTATTGAATTTCTCCGCGGAGCGCGGGCAACGCACCGTGCTGGTCGGCCCTAACGGCGCCGGCAAATCGACCCTCTTGAAACTGCTCGCCGGCGTCCTGCCGGTGCAGAGCGGCGAACGCGAACTCGGCCACAACGTCCGGGTCGGTTATTTTCTCAGCATCGCGTCGAGATGCTCAACGTTAGGCACACCGTCCTCGAGAGCGTGCTCGATGTTCCCGAGCCGGTCTCCGGAACAAACTGCGCGGACCGTGCTCGGCTCGTTTCTCTTCCGCGGCGACGATGTTTTCAAAACAGTCGGGGTGCTGAGCGGCGGCGAAAAATCGCGGCTCGCGCTCGTCAAGCTGCTCCTTTATCCACCGAACCTCCTTTCTCATGGACGAGCCGACCACCCATCTCGATGTCGGCTCGATCGATGCGCTCATCGGCGCGCTCAAGCAGTACGAAGGGACGCTCATTTTCATCAGTCACGACGTGCATTTCATCCGCGCGATTGCGAGCAGCGTCCTGCACATCAACGCAGGCCAGCTCACACCCTACGCCGGCGATTATCAGTATTATCTCGATAAATCGAAGGCGACGTCGGAGCGGGCAGCCTTGACCGCGGGCGCTGGCCTAACGAACCTTCAGCCCGTTGTAGCCGGCCGCGTCGAGGCCGGAGCCGGGCGACGCCCCCGGCTACAAGCCCGGTTTGCGCGAACAAAAAGCGCAAAAAGCGTGCCGAGGCCGAAGTGCGCAAGATGTTGGCGAAACAACAACGCGAACGCGAGCAGCGCCTGCGTGAGTTGGAAATGCACATTGCTGCACTCGAAGGCCAGCAGAAGGAGTTGGCGCTGGAATTGGAAGATCCGGCCGTTTACGAGGCGGGCGGTCGCGCGGTAGCGATCAATCGCGAACTCTCGGCGGTCTCTGATGAGCTGGAGCGCCTGACGTTAGAATGGGAAAAAGCGACCGCGGAAGTCGCTCCGGCCGCCTAACGATCCCGCGACTAACGTCCAGCCGGGCCTTCCGATCGGAGTGCCTGCACTCTGGCTTCGAGCGCATCGATGCGGGATCGATCAGCCTCGATCGCCTCGATCAGACCGTTGATTACCGCGTGCAGATTATGATCTCGCGGGTCGGTGAAGGAAACAGCAAGTTCAGCAGCAGCCCGGCGAACAAAATCAAGATTCGGTTCTTCCGATAGCATTTCTGGGTTTACCGCTCCCGCCGCCAAAAATCAACCTCGGTCGCTTTTTCGGCGCGAGCGCGCTGGAGGGCAGTGCTCTGTCAGCGCCGTGTTTCTGCAAGTCGGCAACGACGGAGCGTTGCTCTCCAGCCTAACGAAAACCTTATTCGACCGTCGCTTCTTCCGCGCCCAGCCCGGTGTTGGCGCGCACGATCAGCTCGGCAAAGCGCGACTCCGCCTCCGGCTCGCGGCGCAGGAAGGTGCCGAGGATCGCGCCGAGAAATCCGAGCGGGATACTAAGAATTCCGGGATTTTCCAGCGGGAAAATCGGCGCCCGCTGGATGAGATGACGGGCCGCGGCGGCCACCGTCGGCGGATCGACTTTCATGATGCTCGGACTGAGCGCGATCAGGACGAGCGAGGCGACCAATCCCGTTGCCAGGCCGGCAACCGCGCCGGTGGTGTTGAAGCGTTTCCAGAAAAGCGAGAGCACGATGACCGGCAGATTGGCCGAGGCTGCGACGGCGAAGGCGAGCGCGACGAGGAACGCCACGTTGGCATCTTTGCCTAGCAGGATAGCGACGCCGATGGCGATTGCGCCGACGAAAAATGCCGTGATCCGCGCCACGCGCACTTCTTCACCGGGGCTACGCTCCGTCCCTTTGTGGATGACGGCGGTATAAAAGTCGTGAGCGAACGAAGTCGATGCACTGATCGTCAGGCCGGCGACCACCGCGAGGATGGTGGCGAAGGCGATTGCCGCGATGAAGGCGAAAAAGATGTCGCCCGCCAGCGCCTGGGCGAGGAGCGGCGCGCTCATATTATTGCCGCCGTGGCTGGCGATGTGATCGCGCCCGACGATTGTGGCGGCGCCAAAGCCGAGAAAAGTCGTCATGATGTAAAAACCGCCGATCAGCACCATCGCCCAGACCACGCTGATTCGCGCCGTTTTCGCGTCGGGCACGGTGTAGAAACGAACGAGGATATGGGGCAATCCCGCAGTGCCGAAGACAAGCGCCATGCCCAATGAAATGAGATCGAGCGCGCCGTGATTTGCCGCGGTGTAGCGCAGACCAGGATCGAGGAAATTCTTTGTCACCAACTCGCCCTTGTCGTGATAGCTCACGTGGGTTGCGGCATTGAAGAAGTTCGTCAGGCTCCAGCCGAAGTGGGCGAGCACGAGGAGACTGAGAAGAATGGTTCCCGCCATGAGCAGGATCGCCTTGATGATCTGCACCCAGGTCGTGGCCAACATCCCGCCGAAGACGACGTAGATGATCATGAGGATCCCGACGCCGGTGACCGCCGCCTGGTAGCTGACATGCGAACTGCCTAACAACAGCGTGACGAGCGCGCCTGCGCCGACCATTTGGGCGATCATGTAAAACGTGCTCACCGTGATCGTGCTCAACGCGGCCATGGCGCGGACCGGCCGTGGGTTCAGCCGATAGGCGAGCACATCCGCCATCGTATATTTACCGGCATTCCGGAGGGGTTCCGCGACCACGAGCAGGACCGTAAGGTAGGCAACCAGCCAGCCGACCGAGAACATGAAGCCGTCGTAGCCGTAGAACGCGATCAAGCCTGCGATACCGAGGAACGACGCCGCGCTCATGTAATCGCCCGCCACCGCAACGCCGTTTTGCCATCCGGTAATGCGCCGGCTCGCAGTGAAGAATGCGGCGGCGCTTTGCGAGCGGCGCGCCGCCCACCAGGTGATCCCGAGGGTGATTAGGACGAAGAGCAGGAACATCCCGAGCGCAGGTGTCATGGTTTCTCTCCTGCTCCTGCTCATGCTCCTGTCTCATAATCTCCTCAATCGATGCTCGATGGTGATGGATTAGAGATGGAGCAGGAGCAGGAGCAGGAAAATTCATCGGGGCGGGTTCTCCTTGATGATTTCGCGCGCCTCGCGGTCGAAGCGATTTGCGGCGCGGACGTAGAGCGCGGCGATGAACCAGGCCATGAAAAACTGCGAGAGCGCGAAGAGATACGCGAGGTTGACCGGTCCGAGAACGCGCTTTTCCATCAGCGGCCGGGCATAACCGACCAGCGCCGGAAGGGCGAAGTAATAGACGATGAAAACGATCATCGCCGGGATGATGAAACGCCGCTTGGCGCGCAACAGCTCTCTGAATCGCGCGCTCGCGGCGATCGCCTCCCAATTGATCGCACCCGCTTCCTCCGCGGCGGTTTTTTCGTGTCCTGGTTTTGGTCCGGTGTGGGTTAAGGGCGAGATATCGGTTGCTGAGCCGACGAACAGGGTCGGGTCCGGCGGCATTTTCGGATCATCCGGCGACATGCGCTGCGATTAAGTGCTAGATGGTGGGCCGCCGCAAGCAAAAGCGACTGACTGGCAACCGTGGAGGGATGTCGGATCACGCAACCCGCGATCCGACCGTACGCCTGACTACGGTTTCTTCGCCGCTTTCTCGGCCTTCACTTCCACTTCAGTTGCCGTCATCGTGCTATGATCGTGACCTTGGTGCCGACTTTCACGTCGCCTGTTATTTTGGTGTTGGCGTCACGGGCGATCTCCCAACGATCCTTGCCCTTCTGTACCGCGATCATGTTGTCACTCACTTCCAGCACCGGCCCGGTTACTTGATAACTCCTAACCGTCCCCGCCTGCGCCGCTCCGCCGAAGACCAGCAGACCGGCTACCATTATTCCGCACCACCTGGTTGATTTAATCATGCACGATTCAATTCAGCGGCGCCCGGACTTGGCAAGAAATATTTCGGCCGCTACGCGCTGGTCCCGTCTCGCATCCGCCCGGCTGCAACCGAGCGCTGAATCCGCGTGCGCGGGAAGGGGCTGTAGCGCTCGTCCGACGGGAGACGTGGCCACGAAGCGCCAGACCCACCTGGCTCAACGCCGTCGGTCTACAACGCGCAGAGCTGTCGACATTCGGCGAAGAACGCCACCAGCGGGAGAAGCAGCTCTTTCAGTCGAGAATCGAGTCGGAGTAATCATGAATACCGTTTTTCAATTCCCAAACACGTAAGGCTGCCAGTAGAAGCCGCCGGAACCGCATGATGGAATCGCCAGGAGGAGCCGGTCTCACCTCAATCGTTGTTGGAAATCGCCGAGTACGTTTCGCTGCGCACAATGGTTTCCTCTTGCGTGGTTGGCGGCGGGGCGCTGCGACCACGGCGAAGTTCTCGTCGAGGGCTAACAACCGATCCGGCTTGGAAACTCTGCGCGGCATTTTTGCCTTGTATTTATCGCAATTTCCCTGTATGCGAGGCGGCGACAACGACTGTTACGTAACGATTCTGTTACGGCCGCGGATGAAACTTTTGCACAGATCGAAAGGGAATTGCAGAGGCAACCGCTTCGCTGGCCGGGAAAAATTTCAGCCAAGGCAACCAACCCAATTGCGGGGGAGCACCGATTCATCAAAAGCGATGAAAAAATCCATCCTCTTCCTTGGTGTTTCTATCGGCGTTGGCCTTGCCGTCGTAAGCTGCCGAAATCCCAATGAGAGTTTTCTACGAGACCCCCACGTCGGCTGCGGCCACCGGTTCCAGCGGAAGTCAAGTCAAGGCCAAGCCGAGCGCCTTTGGCTCCGGAAACCACTCCTGGTCGCTAGCCCGTAGCCAGGTGTTGTCAGGTCATAATTCGAAAGCGTTCCAGCAACTCCTGACGAACTTCGAGCGCGACCTGCGGGCTAAGCCGGCTTAGCATTTTTTGCGCTGCTCGACATTCATCGCTGCCAGCTGCCGGACGAGATTGTTGCGCGATTTCACTTTCGCATAGCGGCTCCAGCCTATCCCGATCGTGAGGAGGGCGGCCGCTGCCCAAACCGCGAGGTCCCTTTGCTCGATCACACTCCCAAGATAGGCACCTGTGGCCTCTTTTTCCAGACGACTCATGCTGCCTTTTGCAGCTTGATCTTGTTGGGTTCGAGGAGCGTGTCCTGACACGATATTTTTGCGACGAGGCTATGGAAATGGCGGCCCTAACGACGAAAGCCATACTCCAGAGTGAAGAATTGTGGGTTCAATTTCGCCAGAGGTTCGCGAAGCTTTGCCAACTCCTCTTCCGGACCGTGGATCTCCAGTCGGATGAGTTCTGCCATCTTGAACGCTTCGTCGAGCAGTTGTCCGACGTTCTCCAGATGCGCCAGGGCACCTTCGGCGTCGGCATAGCCTTCCCGGCAATGAGCCTCGTTACCGCAAAAACTGAATCCATAGTAAAGGCACTTTGGTTCCCCACCCGCCTTGCCTACGAATTGCTGACAGAGTTCCTTAAACGCGTTCAACCGGCCGTCGGCCACTCGGAAGTAGGGAACGATCGTGCAGCACGTATCTTCTGTAGACATATTTTTCTCCCTTTTCCGCTGAGCCAAGCACGGAGGATCAAGCCGAGTCGAGGAAAACGGTTGGAGCCAGACGGCCCGCGCTCGAGAACTCCAGTGCTGCGTCGGTTGTCCTGGGAGCGACGACATTCTGGGCTGCGACGATCTGCCATTGATCACCCGCGCGGGGCGATCATTGAGCGTGGTTTTTCTCGTCCATCCGTGACATCTGCGGACTTTGCATCCTGGTCTCTTCGGGCGGATCGCGTCTGCGCGTTTCTGCTCGCCAAGGGCGATTCCCGCATTTAGATAATCCGCGCCATGGCCGCGCCTTCCAGCAAGCAACCCGTCACTGTTGTGACCGGCGGCGCCGGGTTTCTCGGCTCGCACCTGACCGACCGCCTACTCGCGGAAGGTCATCGCGTGATCGCGATCGACAACCTGATCACCGGGCACCTCACGAACATCGAACACCTCGCCGGGAACGAAAACTACCGATTCATCAAGCAGGATGTGACCCAGTATTTGTTCGTCCCCGATGAGATCGATTACGTCTTCCATTTCGCCTCGCCCGCCAGTCCAATTGATTATCTCGAATTGCCGATTCCGACCTTGAAGGTCGGCGCGCTCGGCACGCACAACACGCTTGGCCTGGCGAAGGCGAAGAAGGCGACGTTCCTGCTCGCGTCCACCTCCGAATGCTACGGCGACCCGCTCGTCCATCCACAGAAGGAAGATTATTGGGGCAACGTAAACCCGATCGGGCCGCGCGGTGTTTACGATGAAGCAAAACGTTTCGCGGAAGCGATCACGATGGCCTACCACCGCTATCACGGCGTCGATACCAAGATCGTCCGCATCTTTAATACCTACGGGCCGCGCATGCGTCTGCGCGACGGCGCGGGTCGTGCCGGCTTTCATCGGGCAGGCGCTCGCCGGATACACCCCTCGACGATCTTCGGCGACGGCACATCAGACCCGCTCGTTTTGTTATGTCTCAGATTTGATCGACGGGATTTACCGGCTCTCGCAATCGGATTTCCACGAGCCGGTCAACGTCGGTAACCCGCGCGAGATGACGATCAAACAATTTGCGGAGGAGATCATCCGCATCACGGGGACGAAGTCGGGGATCGAATACAGGCCGCTGCCGGTGGACGACCCGAAGGTGCGCCAGCCCGACATCACGGCGCGCGAAGAAGATTCTCGGCTGGGAACCGAAGGTGGAATTCGAAGAAGGAATCAAGCGCACGATCGATGCATTACTTCCGCGAATGGCTCGAGCGAGCCGGCCAAAGCGCTGAGCGACCGCATTGGACAGGATTCACAGGATTTCCTGGGTTGAAGAAGAGGGGCCGGAGCGCTTGCCATTAATCTGATTAATCCTGTAAATCCTGTCCTCCTCCAAACTGCTCGCTTTCTTCACCGGCTTATCTGAGATGCCAATTCCATGCACCGCAAAATTGCCCTGACGATTCTTCTCGCGGCCCTCGCCGGCACGGTCCTCCGCCCAGAACCGCGGGGCCGATTTCCAGATGACGAAAATCACCCGCAACCTCATCGCCTCGCCGGAATTCAACTACGGAGGCACGGAAACCTTCCGCACCACCACGCCGATCATCGCGGCACATTGCAGGCGCGGTGATTCCCAATGATTCGTGCCGCAACCCATTTCGTGACACTATGAGTGCAACTAAAGTCGGCAAACCAGGCTTCTCAGTATGAACTTAGGTAGCAGAGTTAGTTTCGTCATTGCAATCATCCTCCTTTTCGCCGCGACCATCGCGCCTTCCCAAGGTCGAAGCCATTACCTACGACCTCAACGCAGATTGGAGTGATAGCTCCAATCCGAACGGCGTCTGGTCATATAACGAGGGAACGAATCCTTTGCCCCACCAAGCGGACTGGGATCCAGGCGACTTCACACCAGCGCAACCGGCTTGGGCACGCTCGAGTTCAATCACCGATCATACCTTTCTGCCGGCCTGGTTAAGACTCTCCTCAGCACCGACTTTTGCGCTTGATCTGCAAATCGGCGATGTCGCACTCGCACGACCGACGTCACAATGGTGTGGGAAGCGGCCCCGGTAATGTGACTGGACCAGCCCAATAGCGGGCACGGTTGACCTTTCCGGGTCGGTCTGGGAAGCAAGGGACATCGGACGAAGCAATCGTTGGAGCATCGACATCAATGGAATCGTTGTCTCCCAAGGAGACATCTCAGCCACTAATTCGAGCCGGTCGTCTCCTTTCGACTTGGCTTCGGGGCACCGGAAGGCACTGCGGCTCTGAATAATATTTCTGTATCCGTCGGCGAAGTAATCAAACTGCAATTTGACGAAACTTCATCAGACACGGGCGGCGATTTCGTCGGAGTTAACTTCGCGGTGAACGTCGTTACATGCACGCCGCCGGCACCTGGGCTGGTCGCGTGGTATCCGGGCGACGGCAACGCCAATGACATTCAGGGTGGCAATAACGGCACGCTGCAAGGCGCACGTAAGTTTCGCCAGCGGAATGGTCGCTCAGGCATTTAGCCTGGGGGTCATGGCGATCTGAACGGCAACGGGGACCGAGTTCTCGTCGGCAATCCACCGGTTTTGCAATTACAGGACTTCACCATCGAGGGATGGATCAAACGGGCCAGCGCGACCGTCGTGACGAATGATCCGGATGCTTTCTTCCCCAAACGGCACATTCTTCGCTTACGGCAGCGGGGGCTACGGTTTTTATTGATCAACCGACCAACCGGCTCGGCTTAACAGAAATTGGAGTGTCGAACGTTATCGGGACCAGCACGATCACCGACACCAACTACCATCACGTTGCAGTCACAAAACAGGGCGGCACGGTGACCTTTTACATTGATGGCGTGGCTGACGCCCCCGTTAGTTATGACCCGGTTTTCACCTTCACGACTGGAGCGGCGATCGGCGCGCGCGGTGACAACAATGCGCAGAATGCGCTTCTTCGGCGACATCGACGAGTTTAGCATTTACAATCGCTCCCTCACCGCGGCGGAAATCAAGCCATCTTCGACGCCGGCAGTGCGGGCAAGTGCAAGCCGACACTGCTCAACATCTCGACCCGGCTCCGCGTCTTAACGGGCGACAACGTCCTCATCGGTGGCTTCATTGTCACCGGGACGGAGTCCAAGAAGGTCATTGTGCGTGCCATTGGACCGTCGTTAGGCGCATTCGGTGTTGTGGGAGCGCTGGCTGATCCGACTCTCGAGCTGCATGAACCCGACGGCACCATCGTGACGAATGACAATTGGAAAGACACCCAGGAAGCCGAAATCATCGCGACCACCATCCAGCCGACGAACGACCTCGAATCAGCCATCGTCGCCACCCTCGCTCCCGGCGCCTATACCGCGATCGTCAGCGGGAAAAATGGGGGCACCGGTGTCGGCCTGGTCGAAGCCTATGATCTCGATCAGACGGCCGCCTCCCAACTGGCCAATGTCAGCACCCGCGGCTTCGTCGACACCGGCAACAACGTCATGATCGGGGCTTCATCGTCGGCGGCGGAGCCGCGGGGAGCGCCAGCAGCAGCGTAATCGTGCGCGGGATCGGACCGTCGTTAGCACATTCGGCGTTGCCGGAGCGCTCGCCGATCCAATGCTCGAGCTGCACGACAGCAACGGTGCGACCCTGGCCTCGAACGACAACTGGAGAGACACTCAGGAAGCCGAAATCATCGCGACCACCATCCCGCCCACCGACGACCTCGAATCCGCCATTGTCGCCACCCTCGCCCCCGGCGCTTATACCGCGATCGTCAGCGGCGTGAACGACACCACCGGCGTCGGTCTCGTCGAAGCTTACAACTTGCAGTGAGCCGCGCGTAGGCGCAGGTCGCTCCGCTCGATGGCTGGCCTGACAGCCTCAGAATTGTTAGGCGACGAACCTCCGGTCTCATGTCGCTACGGAAGCTTGCGCGATTCCGACACCGTCGTGGCGAGTCAGCGATGGTGGCGTCTCGCTCACTCTGCGACCTTCCCTGTAACCAATTTCGCCACGTGAGTGATGACAATCCGAAAATCGGAGGGGTCCGCTCGTTTTTGCCCCAGCGATAATTCTCCTGATTTATCTTCGGCTCTGAACGCGAGATGACGATCAAGCAATTCGCCGAGGAGATCATCCGCATCACCGGAACGAAATCGGGGATCGAATACAAGCCGCTGCCGGTGGACGACCCGAAGGTGCGCCAGCCCGACATCGGGCGCGCGAAGAAAATCCTCGGTTGGGAACCGAAGGTGGAATTCGAAGAGGACATCACGCGCACGATCGATTATTTCCGTCAATGGCTCGAGCGCGCGAATCAGCGCTAAGCCAATGCAATTGTGGGAGCCGCCTTTGTGCGGCGAAAGGCTGAGGGGCAAGACTGGTCCATCTTTCGAAAATCGGGGCGCACAGGCCCCTCCCATTCTCTGCTCGCTTTCTTTGTGCGCTTCGTTTCAAATGACAAAGCGATGGACCCAAAAATTGCCCTAACGATTCTTCCTTTCGCCCTCGCCAACTTCGTCTCGGCGCGGAACCGTGTGAGCGATCTTCAGCTCACGAGGATTGTCCGCGACCTGACGAGCCCTTGATTTCACCCCATGTCAGCTTCCCCCGCATTCTCAGCCTTGACCTCGGCTCGCAAACACTAGGATTGGCCGAGTTTCAGGCTCAGCCCAACGGCGGACTCGTCCTCACCGGCTATCGGCGACGCGACATCCTGGCCGATCCCGCTGCGGAAACGGATCGCAACCGGCAGATCAGCGAGACGTTGTCAGCCATGATGCGCGAACTCGGAATCAAGAACGGTCCGATCGATTACGCGGTCTCGGGGCAATCGATCTTCGCTCGTTTTGTCAAATTACCCTTCGTCGATCAGGACAAAATCGAACGCATCGTCGCCTTCGAGGCCCAACAGAATGTGCCTTTTCCGATCGAGGAAGTGGTCTGGGATTATCAGCTCGTTGGCACGCGAGGCGGACAAGATCGAAGTCGTGCTGGTCGCGATCAAGGCGGACCTCCTCGACGGGATTAATGCCGCGGTCGAGGCAGCCGGCTTGCAGACCAGGCGAGTGGATGTGGCGCCGATGGCGCTCTACAATGCCTTTCGTTTCAATTACAGCGAACTGACCGGCTCTTCGCTTGTCATCTACATCGGCGCGCGCACGACCAATCTGCTTTTCATCGAGCCGGGAAAAGTTTTCAGCCGCAGTATTCCGATCGGCGGCAGTTCGATCACCGCGGCGATCGCGAAGGAATTCAACGAGCCCTTCGGCGCGGCTGAGCTGCGCAAGAAGCACGACGGATTCGTTAGTCTCGGTGGCCCCGAAACGGAAACCTCCGACCCGGATGTCGCGCGGGTCGCGAAGCTGGTCCGCAGCACCACGACGCGACTGCACGCTGAGCTGACGCGCTCGATTAGTTTTTATCGAACCCAGCAGCAGGGGAGCCGGCCCGAGCGCGTCTTCCTCTGCGGCGGCACGGCGAGCACGCCTTGCATGCGCGAATTTTTCCACGAGAAACTCCAGGGATCGGTCGAGTTCTTCAATCCGCTGCGCAATGTCGTCGGTGGGGGAATCGGTCGCGACCGAGGAGCGTCGCAGGCTCCGCCCATATGTTAGGCGAATTGGTCGGGCTCGCGCTTCGCAGCACCACTGACGTGTCCGATGGAGTTGAACCTGCGACCGGCCAATGTCGTGCGCCGGCAGCAGCTTGCGCAACGTCGTCCGTTCTCTGCTGGTGGCTGGCGCCTGTCTCGTGCTCGGTCTGCTCGGCTGGGCCTTTTATTTTCTGCGTGTGACGCAGGTCGAGGCGCGGGTTGGCCGATACGTTGCAAGTGGAGGTCGACCGGATGCGCGGATTGAGAACCGGATCGCCAGCTTGCGCAAGGAAAGCGCCGCGCTCGACGCAGAGACGACACCCTTGCTCAGCGCGATCAATGACCGCGGTGTCTGGTTGCGCATTTTGATGATCTCAATGCCCGTCTGCCCAAGGAAAACATTTGGATCACGGAACTCGCGCCGACTTCTGGCGGGAAGGTTCTCGGCGAGGCAGGGTCGGCCGGGGTCAACGCCCTCGGCTCCAACTCCACGCTCCACGAGCGGCGCGGGCGGTCTGAAAGCAGTCCCTGATGATCGACGGCGTTTTCATGAGAGGTCTTTATCTTTCCAATCCGAAGCAGCAGGAAATCGTCGTCGATTATTTCCGGAATCTGCTCGGCTCGGCCATTTTCGAGGTCGATCCAAACAAACAATCGGAAGTGATCAAACCGAGCACGCCGACGAACACGGAATGGGCCTACCCCTACGAACTGCGTTTGAAATTGCGCCAGCCCTTTGGCCCGCCATGAACTGGTTTCAGCAAAATCGATTTCTCGGCATTTTCATCGGCGGACTCGCCTTCGCCACCCTCCTCAGCGCCTCTTTTTTGTTCCGTGAAAAGAGCGCCGCTGCTAGAGAACAGGCGCGGCTTGAGACAACGATTGACGAACTGACCCGGCTGCAGCGAAGCACGCCGTTCCCGAGCGAGGAAAATTTCCGCAGGGCAAAAGGCGCAGTCAGATAGCTACCACGACTTGCTGCTCGCGCTGAAGAACGAGCTGAAGACGCGGACGTTTCCAAAGCCGCCGCTCCTGCCTAACGAATTTCAGGCGCAACTGCGGCAGGTCGCGACCGACGTGATCGAGCGGGCGCGCGCGAGCAAGGTGCAGTTGCCGGAAAGTTTCAATCTTGGTTTCGATGAGTATGCGACTTCGCTGCCGAACACCGCGGCGGCCCCGCACCTGGGCGGCAGTTGCGGGCGATTGAATGGATCGCTAACACGATCGTTGATGCGCATGTCGATTCGCTCCAAAGCCTGACGCGGAGCACGCTCCCGGAAGAAAAGGCGACGCCAGCTCCGACTCGGGCCAGGACGCGCGGCGGGCAAGGAATCGAAAATTCCAGAAGATAGCGCCAGAATCGTCGACTCGACTTCGATCGACGTCGCGTTTTCCGGCAGCCCGGCCGCGGCACGGCGCATCTTGAACCAGATCGCGGCAGCCAAAGAACAAGCCTGATATCATCCGCACACTGCAGGTGCGAAATCAGGCTGATAAAGGACCGGAGCGAGGAGACACGGAGAAACTCGCGCCGGCAGCCGCGGTCGCCGGTCTGCCCGCTCCAGGCCGGTGGCGCAAGGAAGGAGCAGGGGATCAGTTTCATCGTCGGAACGGAGCATCTCAATGTGGCGGCGAAGATCGAGATCCTGCGGTTCAATTTTCCGGAAATGGAGAGTCGTTAGGCGATGGACTGGTTTCGAGCAAATTACGATCGCGCCGCCGCTCTCGCCGCTGCTCTTTTCCTGGTCCTCTGTGCCGGTTTTATTTTTCTCGGCGCCTCCGGTTTCGGCGAAAGTTCGGCGCCCTGCAAAACATGCCGCCGCCGAATAACAAGATCCCGGCCAGACCAGGCCCCGGAGATTGTCGAGGCGATGGCTCAATTGCAGAGGCCCTCGCAGTGGACTCCCAGCGGACCCTCCGGGCTCTTCGTGCCGGAAAAGCATTTTATCGGCCCGGATGGTCAGCCCGCGACTTTGCAAAACACGCTCCTCCATCCGCCCTGTGCCTAACGAATGGCTGGAGCAATTCGGTCTCGCCATCACCGAGGCCGACGTTCTGGCGCAAGATGCCGATGGAGATGGCTTCACCAATTGCGACGAGTGGGAAGGCCACTCAAATCCAACCGATAAGGATTCGCACCCGCCTTACGTTGCGAAGCTGAAGTTGCGGTCCTTCGCGCGGGAGGCGTTTCCCCTTATTTTCTCATCCTCGGTCGATGACACTTACGCGATCAACAGCATCAACCGCCGAATGCCGACACAGTTTCTCCAAATCGGCGAAATGGTTGCTGGCACGAAATACAAGCTCGCGGGCTACACCGAGAAATACGACACCGACAGATATGGGACGACGATCGACGTCTCGGAGTTGACCCTGGAACAGGTCGACACCCAGGACCAGGTGATACTCGTGAAAGAGAAACACGCCACCTCGCCCGAATCGGTCGCGAACTTCCTTTATACCTGGGCGGGATCGGAGCGGGCTTTCGCGGTCAAGAAAGATCAGGAATTTTCATTGAAACCGTTGCCGGAGATCAGGTATAAGCTCCTGACTGGTCCAACCGGACAAGGCCGTTATCATCAACACCCAAAAAGCCTAACGACAAAATCGAAGTCGGCGTCCTGCAGCCGTAGCGTCGCAAAGATCTCCGTTCTCCCCATGAACACCAAATCCTCGCCCCAGTTCTTTCCTCTTTTTCTCCCTTCTCTCTCGTCGTGCACTCGGCCCGCCCGCCACCGCGCAGAATGTGCGCAGCATCGCCGAGCACGAGATCGCGCGGCGCCAGGCGCGGCGTCGTGCAGAGGGCAGGCGGCCCTGGAGCGCGGCAAGCTCGCTCTTCAGACGAAGTGATTTCGCCAGCGCGCATGATGAATTCCGGGTCGCGGTCAGCTTTCCTGCCCGACGCCCTGACGACCGCCGCCGAGCACGACGCGGCGGTCACCGGCTTTTGCGAGAGCGGGGTGAAGTTGACCGAACAGCGCGTTGCAGAAGGCAAGTATGCCGAAGGCCGAACAGATCGTGCGCGAAGTGGTGAGCGATCGCTACGATCCAAATTGCCGCCAGGCGCTGAACTCCTCGCCCACCTCTCTGAGCCCGGCTACTTCAATAAGACGATCGGTCGAAGTTTATCGCCAAGGTCGAGGAGGTGAAGAAGCTTCTGAGCGACGCCGATGGCTATTACAACTCCGGCCGTTACGATCTCGCCTTCAAGAAATACGAGCAGGTCCTGAACCTCGATCCCTACAACGTCGCCGCCCGCCACGGGGAAGAGCGAATCAATCTCACCAAAACGCACTATGGCGAAGAGGCCTTCAACGAAACCCGCTCGCAGCAAGCTTTGGCAGGTCCAGAAAGGATGGGAAGAGCCGGTCCGCCAATACGGCCAGACGGTCGGCCCGATCAGTGACGCCTTCGCGCGCGATGCCGGCGGGACAGCGCGGATCACGAACAAGCTCAACAGCATCATCATTCCAAAGATCGAGTTCCGCGACGCCAGCATCCGGGAGGCGATTGATTTCCTGCGCCAACAGGCGGCGGCGAACGATCCTGCCGACGGAAGACAAGCGCGAGGTCGACATCGTCCTGCGCACCACGTCGTTAGGCCGGGTCGAGTCGCCCGCGCCGCTGCCCGAGGCGCGCCGCCCCTGCCCGGGCGCGGCAGCTGAGGCGGGTCGTCGAGCCCGACCCGGTGCCCGTGCCGGCCGCGCCTCCCATCTCGCCGTCCGACGCGCGCATCACGCTCACGCTTAACCAGATTCCGTTAGGCGAAGCGCTCCGCTACATCGCGAGCCAGGCGGGATTGAAGGTTAAGGTGGAGCCCTACGCCATCTCGATCATCCCGATCAACGAGCAAAGCAGCGACCTTTTCACGCAAGGAATACCGGGTGCCGCCCGGTTTCGTCATCGGCAGTGCGGTCAATGTCGGTGCAAATCCTCTCGATCGCCCTGCCACAAGAGTGGGTGGAAGTGCGGAGGAACCGGCAAAGACACGCAGGAATCCACCGGTGGCCAGCAATTGGTTACCCGCCAGACGGCGCTCGATTTCCTCAAGGATCAGGGCGTTCCGTTTCCGCCCGGGCGAGCGCCAATTTCCTCCCGCAGAGCAGCCGGTTGATCGTGCGGAACACCGAAGAGAACCTCGAGTTGGTGGATGCGCTGGTGGAACAGGCCAACGTTGCCGGACCCAAGCAGGTGGAGATCGAAGCGAAATTCGTCGAGATCACGCAAAATAACCTTAAGGAACTCGGCTTCGATTGGTTGTTAGGCCAATTCAATGTCGGCCACCAGGGCGTCTTCGGCAGCGGCGGAACTTCCGGCACTAATTTGCCCGTCAATTCCGAACGACTTTCCGTTCACTCGGGCCCAATGGCGTGCCGGTTGGCCAATTCCCGTCACCGCCGGCAATCGCAGCGGCAGATCTCGCCATCACCGCCAATGCGCTCGACGCGCTCCTCTTCGGCATTCCGGCGCCAGCGCGCTCGCGCCGGGCTTCTTCGGATTGAGCGGCGTTTTCACCGATCCTCAATTCCAGGTCGTGGTTAGGGCGCTGAACCAGAAGAAAGGCGTGGACCTGCTTTCCGCGCCGCGCGTCACGACCAAGAGCGGCCAGCGCGCCGTGATTGAGATCGTTCGAGAATTTCGTTACCCGACGCAGTTCGATCCACCGAAAATCCCTGATAGCACCGGTGCCACAGGCGTCCAGGGAATCGTAGGTCGGGTCAACCAGCAATGTCATTCCCTGTCACACCAACGACTCCTACTAATTTCTGAGACGCGCAATACGGGTGTCACATTGGAAGTCGAGCCAGTGGTCGGTCCCGATGGGGTGACGATCGATCTCAACCTTGTTCCACAGGTGGTCGAGTTTGAGGGATTCATCAATTACGGCAGCCCCATCCAAACATTTTCCACGAATGCTCTTGGGATCACCACCGCCCAGGTTCTCACGCCTAACGTCATTAACCAGCCGATCTTCAACTCGCGCAAAGTCACGACCAGCGTGAGCGTGTGGGACGGCCAGACTGTCGTGCTCGGTGGCTTGATGCGTGAGGACGTTCAGAAGACCGAAGATCGCACCCCGATCATCGGCGACATTCCGCTGGTTGGCCGGCTTTTCCGGCAGCAACAGCGAGCAACACATCAAGCGGCAATCTCGTCATTTTTGTGACGGCACGGTTGGTTGACCCCGCCGGTCAGCCGATTAACGCAATGGAGGAAGAAGAGGAAACTGAAACAGTCAGCCAAATCGAACCGCCGGTCTTGCCCCAGGTTCCGTATTACAAAAATAGCTTGGTCATCGGGCAGCCTCTCTCGAGTGGCCAAAAAACGCCGGTTCGCCTCGTTGTGGCCGTGAAAAAGATTGCTTCCGGGCAGTAAAGATTTCGTCTGCATAACCCCTCTATTTCCCCGTCCACGGGCTCGCCGAATGGCAAGCTGCCGCTGGCGAAGCAACCCTACGCAGCTCGGCAGGCATTACAAGCCGTCTCGCCAGCGGATGGACCCTCACCGAGTCCGAGCCCGTGGGCATCTCTTCCACTCGCACTGGCGTGATGCGGTCGATAAGCTCGCCAACATTCCCGCAAAGTGAAGACAAAAGCCCAGAGAGTGACGAGGAATAGCCCGGCCGCGAGTTGCTTCATGAAGAGCTCGAATCGCCTGCAAGCAACCCGCTCACGCCGCCATTGGCCGCCGGATTCCGCACGCCGTCGATGGCAAACACGCCTGGGAGCAGAACGGATGCCGAGGAAGCCGCCGACACCGTGCACTCCCAGACATCGAGAGCATCATCCCACTGGAGCTTGTTCTTCAGCGCGCATCGCGATAATAGCAGACGACCCCCGCCGCGAGACCTATGATGACCGCCGTCGCTCGGCGACACATAACCCGCCGCGGGTGTAATCGTGGCGAGACCGCGCACCGCGCCGGTAAGCAGTCCCAGAAACTTCGGCTCTTCGAAACTCGCCAGTCCACCAGCATCCAAGCGATTGCCGCGAACGACGCGGCAATATCGGTATTAATGAATGCGACCGCGGTGGTCGAATCCACGCGAAATTCGGATCCGGCATTGAAACCGCGACAACCGAACCAGAGCGCCCGTGCCGAGCGCGACACAGCGGAATATTATGCGGCCCGCGGTCGCAGGACCTTGCGCCGCTGACGTACAGAATGGAAGCGAGCGCGGCGATGTTGTGCACGACGATCCCACCAGCAAAACCTTTATTCCCCATTGCGCCGAATGCATGCCGCCACCCCACGACCATGTGAACGAATGGAAAGTAAACCAGGACCAGCCACCGCCGTCAGAAAGAGCATGTAGGCCTTGGCGGCGATGCAGCGGCCGGTGAACGCGCCCGTGGATCAGTCGCATCGTGGCGTGATGATGGCAAACATCATCTGGCAGGCGCAGAAGACGACCATCGGGGATCGTGTCGGTTAGCGAAGGCGATGGCTGAAAGCGTGATCCCGCGCAGCCCCCGCCCAGTGACCAGGTTGCCGACGACGCCAAACAAATCCGTGCCGCCTGTGGATCGCCCCGAAAAGCAGAGCGAGAATCCGAAGGCCCACCACAAAGCACCGTGGTCCAGCCCATCGAGACGAAGCTCTGCATCATGACCGCCAGCACGTTCTTTCGCCCCACGAGCCCGCCGTAGGAAGAAGGCGAGTGCCCGGCGTCGCTCAACACTCACCAGGCCTCGCGCACATGATAGCGTGAAGGCCGTGTTCCCAGTATCGTAGAGATGTAGCATGACCTTCTCCTCCGGTAGGCTGCCGAGTATTGGCGGCCTGAAATGCGTCAGCATGCAAACTCGGCCACAAGTTGATCAAAAGAAGGGCAATCTGGATGTGAGGGCGGGGCGCGTTATTATTTGATATTTAGGAAACAAAGGACGAGCTGTCGGTCGTAAGCTGCCGCGTTTGGTTTTTTCTGACTTTGTGGCCGGCTCCTCGGCTGCGAATCTCGGTTAGATAGGGACGGTCAGTCCCCAGACTCCGAGCAGCGGCCTGCACCAAGAACCTGAGCAGACTTGGAAACAGGGTCGTCCTCTTGGCGAAAGATCGTGTGTCGTCAACGCCAATTCCGCCATGATTTCGATCCCCGCCGGGCGCAGAGCGAGGATAACCGTGCCGCACCAGATCGAAGACGAAAATGCTAAAACCAGGTCGCGCAAAAAGGATTTGGCGGAAGATAGCGCCAGCCGCGCGTCCGACTTTTCACGGCACAAACAGCAGGAGCGTCTGGTTTCAATCCCGGCAGCGCCTGGCCCGGTGCGAGAAGCACCGGTGCACGCGCTCGTGCGCGAGCGAAATCGAACGAAGCGAACTTTGCCCGCGACCAGAAGGTGTGGTGTGGGAGTGCATCGGTCCGAACAACGTCGGTGGCCGGATGACGAGCATCGTTTGTCATCCGAAAAAACCGGACCGCATCTGGGCGGGAGCGGCGGCCGGCGGCGTCTGGCAAGCGACCGACGCGGGGCGGACCTGGCGTGCGCTCTGGCGCGACCACGATAGCTTGAACATCGGATCGCTCGCGATTGATCCGAAAAATCCCGCGGTCATTTATTGCGGCACTGGTGAAGCGAACTTGTCGGTCGATTCCTACGCCGGAGTGGGCATCTATCGGACGCGACAACGGCGGCGAGACCTGGAAGTTGCTCGCCTCCTCAGACGAGACAGGCGTGCCGACGCGCATCGGCGTGATCGCGATCGATCCTTTCGATTCGAAGCATTTGCGGATCGGCGGCGTCGGGGCCAACGAGTCGAGCGCGCGGCCGAAGGATTTGGGCGGAATGTTTGCTTCGCATGACGGCGGCGTCACGTGGAAGCGTGAGACTTTCATTTCGAAGAACAACTACTGGTGTCACGCGATCGTTTTTCATCCGACGAAACGGCGCGTGATTTTCGCCACGTTCACAGAGCAAGGAACGAAAAGTGGTATTTGGCGTTCGGCTGACGGCGGCGAGAATTGGATGCAATTGACGGAAGGTCTGCCGGCTCCGGAGTGTTTTGCTCGGACAAGTTTGGCCAGTCAGCCTGTCGCATCCGGATGTGATGTATGCCCTCGCGGAAGATGCGCACAGTTCCGGAGCGACTTGGTGCTCGGTGTTTTTCGGAGCGACGATGGCGGGAAAGACTGGCGAGAAATCGGCGGAAACATTTCTCGGGCGAAGCACAGATTTCCTACGGCAACACCATAGCGGTGCATCCGAAGAATCCGGATCACGTTCTGTGCGGCGGGGTGGATTTGCATCTGACAACGAACGGCGGCAAGCGCTGGAAGAAGGTGACGCGATGGGATGCGAAGCGAGGAGACGCGAATTACGCGCACTCCGATCATCACCATCTCCTCATGCCGCTGGCCGCGCCGGGCCGCGTTTACGATACGAATGATGGCGGTCTGGACGTAAGCGAGGATGGAGGTGTGACCTGGTCGAACCGAGCAAGGGTCTCGAAATCACCATGTATTACGACATGGACGTCGCGCCGAGTGACGGCCGTCATTTCGGGGGCGGCGCGCAAGACAACGGGACAGTGGTCACGACGAGCTGGCCACGCCGATGACCATTTCGAAATTCTTGGCGGTGACGGCGGCTGGATGATTTACGAGCCCGGCCGATGCCGGCGCATCTTCGCTTCGTATTACAACCTGAATATCTGGCGGTGGTGCAATGGTCGGCGCGTGGGATGTGTCGCCGCTCGCGCCGCAAAAGGAAAAGGATTCGGTCTGGATGGCCTATGTCACGATGGATCCGGGCGATGCGCAGGACGGTTTTCACCGGAACAAAGCGTGTTTGGCGAACGAAGAACGCGAGGAAGAAGCTGGAAGGCGGTGTCGCCCGTCCTCGATGGCAGCGCTATCTCGGCGATCGAAGTTGCCCGCAGCGATTCGAGGCGAGTTTACGTGCGGGACGAAAGAACGGCGGCTTTTTTCGCAGTGTCGACGGAGGGAAAACCTGGAGCGCAAATCTCTGCTGGCGCGGCGCTGCCCGGTCACGAGATCCACGCGAATCGACTCCACGAAAGAGCTGGGCTCCGATTTCAGTTTTGATCACGCTGGCAAACTTCGGGCACTCGCATCTGTTTCGCTCGTCACGGATGGCGGCAAGACGTGGGAAGACATCGATAAACGGTCGGCTGCCGGATGTGCCTCACCATGCGGTCTGATTCGGCCGGATGCGCCGAGGACAGTGCTATGTGGCAAACGATGCCGGCGTATTTGTCTCGCGCGACGCAGGCCGAACCATGGATGAACATGACCGCAAACTTGCCTAACGTTATGAGTCGTTGACCTGGTGTCTTCACGAAAAGGACCGGAACACTCAGCGCGGCAACATATGGCCGAAGCTTATGGCGAACGCGCATCGGCTGAATGCAACATTCTGCCTGGCAAGACGAATGCTTAATCCGTTCTTGACTCTGCAAGGTTGTTCCCACCTAATGATCGGTAATCAGACGTAATTATGCCAAAAGCAAAAGCAAAAAAATCGAAAGCCAAGAGTAAAACGAAGGCCAAGAAACCGCGATCGACGAGCACGGCCAAAACGCTCGACTGGTCCGAGGGACTGAAGTCTTTGACGCTAAAGTTTGCGGCGCGTTCCAGCTCGGGGCGCACTGAGCAAACGCCAACCCAATTTGTTGTTCGCGTCGTCGCAGCTACGCGCGCATTTCGCTCGCGCTGCCTCTGAAATGCTGCGAACGCCTGCTGCGGCGCCATTCGCTTCTCGACGCTCGGCTGTGAATTGACACTATAATCTGGCAATTCTGCGCCATGAAGTAGATGTCTGCTGAGCTTCCACCAAATACCGAGCTCGAAATCGCTCACGTCTTGTTCATGGACGTCGTCGGTTATTCCAGATTAGCGATCGACGAGCAGACCGCGGTGGTCGCGCGACTCACGCCCAAATTGTACGAAGGCGACGGAGCATTTCCGCGCGCGCCGAGGCCGCGGGCAAACTCACCCGCATCCCCACCGGCGACGGCATGGCAGCTGGTGTTTTCACCAGCCGGAGGCGCCCGTGCGATGCGCCCTGAAATCTGCAAGGGCTTAAAGGAACAGCCGCACCTTGACCTGCGCATGGAATTCACAGCGGCCCGGTCAACGCCGTGACCGACGTAAATGACAGATCGAATGTCGCCGGCGACGGCATGAACCATGGCCCAACGGATCATGGATTGCGCCGATGCCGGGCACATCCTGCTTGTCGAAACGCGTGGCGGATGATCTTGTCCATTTCACTCACTGGCAGCCCAGTTTGCATGACCTCGGCGAGGTCGAGTAAAGCACGGCACCACGATCTCGCTCGTTAATCTTTACGGCGAAGGATTCGGCAACGCTCAGATGCCTGCGCGGGTTAAGCTACAATCGCGCCGATTATTTCCGGGTCGCAGTCGCAAACGGCCAGGCCGGCGTGCGAAACGATTGGCCGGACCAGTCGCCTTATTGTTTCTGCTCCTTGCCATTGGCCTTTCGATCTGGGGCTATCGTTCCGAAAGCTCCTCTCGTGCGGCAGGCCAAGGGCGTTCATCCCGCAGAAGAGCATCGCCGTAGCTGCCCTTTGATAATTTTAGCGACGACAAACAGGACACTTATTTCGCCGACGGCATCCAGGATGACATTCTTAACCGCCCTCTCCCAAGTCTCCGACCTAAAGGTCATCAGCCGCAATTCCGTTATGTGCAATACCGGGGCGGGGAAAGAAACATGCGCGACATCGGCCGAGGCCCTGGGCGTCGCCTATCTCCTGGAGGGCAGCGTGCGGCGCGCCGCCGATAAAGTCCGCATCACGGCGCAGTTGATCGACGCACGGACCGATCAGCATGTTTGGGCCGAGAACTACGATCGCGATTTGGCCGACGTTTTCGCCATCCAAAGCGAGGTGGCGCAGAGATCGCCGGCGCGACTGAAGGCCAATATTTCTCCGAGCGAAAAGGCCGCCATTGATATGCAACCGACGCGGGATATGGAGGCATTCTGACCTATACCTTCGGGCCAAGCAATTAATCAATACCTATCCCGATAGCGCCGAATGCGAAGGAGACGCTGCTGAAAGCCCTCCGCCTGCTCTGACGAAGCAATTTCGCGGGACGGCAATTTTGCCCTGGCTTATTGCTGGGCGTCGCGCGCAAATCTCGACCTCTATTGGTTTCGACTTCGATCACACGCCCACCCGGCTGGCCGAAGCAAAGGCGACCGCGCAGAACGCACTCGATCTTGCGCCCGATTTGGGCGAAGCCCATCTCGCCCAGGCGATGTTTTTATTATCACGGCCTGCGTAATCATGACCTGGCGCGCCAGGAGTTGGTGAGTGCCGGCCCGCTGCTTGCCTAACAACGCGCAGATATTCTCCATCAATGGGTTGATCGATCGGCGGGAGGTCGCTGGAATGACGCGGTCAAAAACCTGGAAAAAGCGGCCGAGCTGGATCCGCGCAATCCGCGCATTCTCGGCGACCTCGCTGTTCTCTACGATCTGCTGCGCCGCTATGACGAGGAACAAGCTGTCTTCGATCGCGCGGCTGCGGCCAATCCGGCCAACGCCACCTACTTTCAAATGATGCGGGCCTCGATTGAGCTGGCAAAAGGAAACCTGAAACGGCCCGCGTCCGGCCTGGATGCTTTGCCGGCCAGCTACGATCCGGATGGCGCGGTCACGTTCATGCAACGAGCCTCGCGTTGTATGAGCGCGATCCGGCCGTCGCCAGAAAAATTCTGGCGAGATCAAATCTGCAAGAGATCGTCGGGAACACTGGCTCGCGCTTGCCGCGCAGCTGGTTTGAAGCGTTGATTGCGCGCGCCCAAGGCGACGAACCAAAAGCGCAGGAAGCTTTCGCGGCGGCGCGCGAAAAGACCGAGGCGAAAGCTGCGCGATCATCCGGACAATGGAATTTTGGTGGCGCAGCTGGGTCTCATCGCGACGCCGGACTGCAGCGTAAACCGGAGGCCATCGCGGAAGGCTTGCGCGCGGTTGAGTTGCGACCGCTTTCCAGTGATGCGGTAGATGGAGCGACGGTCCTTCTCAATGTGGCGATGATTTACGCCTGGGTGGGCGATGTGAAGTTCTTGCGATCGGAGCGGCTGATTGCTCTGTCCAAGATGCCGGGCGGTCCGGACTACGGCCAACTGAAGTTTGATCCGCGCCTGGGATGCGGTCCGCCACGATCCGCGGTTTACCAAGATGCTCAATCAGCTCCGGCCCGCTTCCGACCGCCACTAGGCTGCGCGTGGGACCCCAGCCTTGGTCGCGATTCTTTTCGCAACTTCATCTTTTCGAACAGCCGAAAATTTTAATCTCCAGCTCGCCCCTTTTCTAATCCTGGAGGACAGCTCAGGCACTTACTTCACATTGGGAATCTTCACGACGCTGCCTTTGGCTTGCGTGTCCTTTGGATCCTTCACCACAGTCACGTACAATTCTTTCTCGCCTTCGCTGAATGCGACGTTTGTTGTGCCATCACCCGCGGCGATCTCAAATACGTGCAGAAGCTTGCCGTCAGGAGATATCTTCAAAATCTTGCCGCCGAACCATTGGGCAACATAAATGTTACCCTTGCTGTCGATCTTCATGCTATCGGGTCCGAGCCACCAGGACTTGTTCTTGTCTTTTACGAGAAGATTGAGCAGCGCAAAATTCGATCTGTTACTCAACGAGCCGTCGTCATTGATCGTGAATTTCAACATGCAGTTTCCGACGGTTTCGCTGACGTAGAGGGTCTTTTGATCGGGAGAGACGCCGATTCCGTTGGCGTAATTGAGATCGTCCGCGACCTCGACCCATTGCTCGACTGCCAGGCGCAAGATAGAGAATTTTCCCCACCACGGAGGTTGGCAGGTCCGCATAGGGGCCAAAGACCGTGGCATAAGCGCCGCCGTTGGCGGTCACCACAATATCATTGATGCCGCCGTCGAATGGCTTGCCGTTTTTGTCGGCATCCCAACGGCGCAGCTGCTTGCCGGTCATGTCGAGTTCCAGGATGGCGCCATGCTCCTCGGTGCACGCGAGCAGGAATGTCTTCTCGTTTCGTGAGCGCCAACCCGTTATGGCCGCAACCCTGGGTGTGATTCAGCACGGTGCGTCGTTTTTGCCATCCCATTTCGACAGCGTGTGGGAGACCCAGCCAACGTAGTAAAGGTTGCCGTCAACGTACAACGGACCCTCGGGTCCAAGGACATTGCTGACGATGGTGGTTTCGTCGGCCCACGCTGCCGTAGCAGCCAACATTGCGCCAACGGCGAAGCAGATAATTTTGCTTGCCCTCATTTTGATTCCTTTGCTTCCCAAGATGTTAGCCGGGAACTCAAGATCCAACGAGCCTATTTTTGCTTCCCTCCCAAGACGATGCTTAACAAGGGATCGCTATCCGATCGCCGTGGACGGTCCGTCCCATTTCCGCTCCACCGGCAATTGACATCCGAAGGGGGTGGGGCCGAACGAAAGAGATGACTCGGTCGAGATGGCAGCGACTTCAGTGGGTCGGGCGACTCGCCGGCCTAACGACGCTGGCTCTCACGACCTCCGCTTTCGGCGCGCCCTCGCCGCCGGGAAACATTTCGTCTGGCGCGTCACGAGCGCCCCAGCGCCGTTCTATCTCGTCGGCTCGTTCCATAGCCTCAACGAAAGATGACTATCCGCTTCCGGAAGTTTATCGAGACACCTTTGCCCAGGCGCAACGTCTTCTTTTCGAGTTCGACCCAAGGCGGCGCGACATGCTCACGCAACGATTTCGGGAAGCGGCTAGTTATCCCTCCGGTCTGGATGTTGAGAGCGAGCTCCGGCCGGACACACTCGCACTGCTGCGCAAGAACATTTGGCGATTCGGCCTGAAGTTCGATCAGCAGTGTGGCACTACCGGCCGTGGGCGATCGCGCTTCGGCTCTTGGCCGAGCGAGGCTCCGCCTCGGCCCAGTAGCTCGCTCAGCATGGAGATGCGAATTGTTTCGCAAGCCCGGCGCTCTGGAAAGGAAGTCGCGGGCTTGGAAACGATCGACGAACACGTCGCGTTCTGGCGCGAAATGCTGGAGCGCGATAGCGAGAGCTTCTGCTCGTACCTATACCCTTGCCCGGGACAAGACGGTCACGGCTCTTTCGCCAAAACACGCGCCGCCTGGATGCGCGGCGATGTCGGTGCCCTCTCCACCGCTAACGCCAGCCTGCGGCAGGCCAACCCGGGAATTGCACAGCGGCTGCTCGATCGTCGCAACCGAAGGTGGGTCGATCGCATCGAGGCGGAAATGAAAACGGGCAAGCCCACGACAATCGTGGCGGGGAGCCGGTCACTTTCCGGCCCCGGCAGCGTGATCGCAATTCCTGGAGGAGCGCGGCTACAAAATCGAGCAGTTGTAGCCGGGCGATCTCGCGGCCCGGGGCGATACGGGGTGCTTCTCGACCAATCGGACACATGCGGAGTATCCGTTCGGCCGTCCCTCAGCAGCAGCCGCCCGGAGGGGCGCGCAGCGGAAAATAGCCCGGCGCTCCAGAGCCGGGGTTGCTCGAGTTGAGGTTTCCTCGTCGCAGAGCGACGGCTGACGAGCGGGCGTGTGCTCTTCAGCCGCCGCTCCGCGGCGCGGGCACACAGCTGGGGCAGACCCGGCAAACTGAAGTGCCGGGCTATCTTCAAGAGATCGCTACGCGACTCGACCCGCGGGTCTGCGGGCGGACTTACGGACGCTAAACGGATGCCTCGCCGCGGCGAGAGTCCCTCCGGAGGAACGCGCGCCTGCGCGCGTCCAGCTTGATGATTCGCTAACGTTAGCTTCTGTGCGGTCGCGTGGTTCTGCTAGGATTTGGTCGCAAAATTGCGCGCGGTTCAAATTTCCTTTCCAAGATGGCCTGCGTTCGCGGCATGTTCGTGAAATGCCGCGTTGTCCCTGGGCTACGACTGAACCTGCCATCGCCTATCACGATGAAGAATGGGGCGTCCCTGTGCACGATGATCGAAGGCTTTTCGAATTCCTCGTCCTCGAAGGCGCCCAGGCGGGACTGAAGCTGGATCACCATTCTGAAGAAGCGGGAGAACTATCGGAAAGCCTTCGATGGCTTCCGCGCGGACAAGATCGCTCGCTTACGGCGCGCGCGATGTAGAAGCGGTTGCTCGGCGACTCCGGCATCGTGCGCAACCGGCTCAAGATCGCCGCCACCATTCAGAACGCCAAAGCGCTCCTCAGGCTCCAACGCGAAACGACGCTTCGACGCTTACCTCTGGAGCTTCGTCGGCGGCCAACCGAAACATGAATCGCTGGCGAAACCTGTCGCAGGTGCCCGCGCGGACGGCAGAATCCGACGCCATGAGCCGCGATCTGCTGCGGCGCGGATTCAAGTTTGTCGGCTCAACGATCTGCTATGCGCTCATGCAGGCAACCGGCATGGTTAACGATCACCTTGTGCACGTGCCCGCGTCACGCGGTACTCGACAGGGGACGCAGGTCGGAAATCGACAAACTCACTGCTTGTCTCGCGGGGTATCATTTTCCCTTTTTCAGCGACCGAGATTTGCGCGACGACTTTGCTCTTGCTGCCGTAGCGTTGGATGCAGACGCGCCACTCTGTCGACGCACGATGCGTTCGATCACAGCGACGCGCGTGTCTTCGTCCGTCGTCAAAACCAGCCGTGGCTCGATGGAACTGCTGCGCATCGTGATATCGCCGGAGGTCGTGGGCGCGGCGATGGTATCCCAGACGGACGCGGCCCTGGGACGTTGATCGGTCAGTTCAGGAAGCTTGGCGAAGAAGGCTTCCATCCCAAGAATTCGGTGTCCTCGTCGATGCTCGAAAGCATTGGAGACCAGATAGAGCAGCGAGCGGCGATAGATGCTGATGCACGTATCCTGGCGCTCAACTTTATCCCTGAGATGAAACTGTGTATAAGCCTTGATCTTCCCGCTGCGATAGAGCGGCAGCAATTTCGACTCGAAGAGATCGACTCGGCAGGCCGGCGCGAGGAAGTAGGCGCCATCCACCTCTAGGCCCGCCCTGGCGAGCGCTGCGCCGAGATGCGCGTGCAAGATCGCGCCCGCACTGTGGCCGATCAGATGGAAACGCAGCCGCGATCGAAGAGCGGCGTGTTCGGGTTTGAGGAGTTCGCGGTAGAGCATTTCGGAGGCCGCCTTGTGAGTTCCTGGAGGCGGCTTCCGGCATTCTCCTTCATCTCATCCCATTCCAGGGTCCCAAGCCCCGAGACGAGATTCTCTATCCGCTCATTCCACCAATCCGTGGCCTTGTCCCAAAGTGCGGCGCCCGCCACGCCGCGGACCCGATCGAAGGCATCCTTGGCGATGGCCTTTAAGATATCGGCCCAACCTGTTTCCCACATGAGGAAAACTGGAAAAATCTTGCGCGCGAAGAGCGCCGGCACCCAGGTCCGGGCCGTCTTGCGCGGCGGATTCCTCCGGGGACGAGCCTCCATGAGCGTAGATACGCTATGTCGATGGGCTCGTTACCCGTCAGTCGCCATTGGCTGACCGCCTTTGGCAGATAGAACGAGAGCAGGTCATGTAAGTCCTCTGGTTCAGTCGCGAACTGGCCGCCATCTGAGAGCGTGCCGTTGTTTTCCAAATCGATGATGTAGGGATTGATCTGCTGCGCGCTGAGATTGTCGTTGGAAGAAAGCAAGAGGCTCTGGTCCCCGCCATCGTCTCCGCTTTGCCACTGACGCGCCTGCAGAATTCAGACCCGACTTGAGGTCTTCCAGGTAGTCGGCTGATTTGCACTCCAACTGACCGATCAGGCGTCCATCCCGTTCGTCTGCCAATCGGTGTAGGTAATGCGCGCAAAACCACGGTTCGCCCAGTCGTTGCCCCACGAGTTCTGAATCCAAAAGCCATTCTCATCGTAACCGACGAGCAGAAACGCGTGCCCACCCTCGGGCTTGGATTTTTCGTCAAAACGGATGACCCCGTCCTCGGACACGTCGTCCCAGCCGGTGTGGACCTGGGCCGGTGACATAGACAACGCCGGTTTCGTTCGAGCGCGGCGTGCAGATCTGGAATCGAAGTGTGATCGACGCGGTAATAGGCGCCGAGCGGAGTCTTAAAGGCATCAGCGATCCATGCGGTGCCGTCGCGCTTTGATCGTCGTATCGATGCGCCGCCAGAGTCGGAGCTTGCAGGCGCCATGTTTGTGCCAGGCCTTCATTGCGCCGCGAGCTGTGGACCCCTCATCGACAGCATCGCCCGGAATCTCGTCGTCACTTCGCGCGCAAAGAAATAGAGCATGAACGGCGAGATGGGCGTGCAGCTTTTCGTCTCCCTTTTCGCCCGCGCTCGACGCTTGGAAACCAGCGCCTCGACCAGACTCGCAAGAGCGAACCCGGTGCAGGCCGAGGTCTGGCCCTGATCCTTGATCCGTGATGCCCATGCCTCGTCAGCGAAGCGGCTGCGCATTGTAGGTGTCTTCCCGAGCAACCGCAGAGTCGGGACTGTAAATCCGGTCCCTGAGGTCAGGAAGAATCGGCGTGGAACGTTGAGGGTCTTCGTCTTGATGCTCATCGAGTGGGTTCCTTTCTCGGTGCCTGCTATTCAACTCGGCAGACTGCGCCCGCGAACTCCCCGAGATCGAGTCTCAAACTTTGAGATTTTCGTCCAGCGAGGCGGCGCCTGAGTTCACCATTGCAACCCCATGCCCTCCTCGTTTGGAACCTGTTTGACGCATGTGGGTCGTATCTCTTTCAGCGCCCGGGCGCTTCTCCAAGATCGCCCCGCAATGTAGCCGGGACGTCGACCCCCGGCTGCTCCGGCTTATGGCCACGGGTTCGTGCTGGGCCGGGGTCAACGCCCCCGGCTACAATGCGCATCTGCCACGATAACACCTGGCCTACAGGTTCATTGTCAGAAATAGACCTCCACCAGGCCGACACCGGTTGTGTCTCCCTTCCCACGCACAATCACAGTGTAGGGGTCCGGGAGGACTTGTATCAAGATAGCTGATTCGCGGTCGTCGCTCGGCGCGAGCTGCGCGGCTTCTATCTCTGCCTGCTGCGAATCCTTCCAGTCGTCGTTGAAGGCAATCATCGTCCCTGTTCTCATCGTGTAGTTCCACGGTTGGATCTTGCAGCGGATTCCCCACGCCGAAGTCGCCAACGACGGACCGATCGCCCGAATGACGACGGTGCTGACCAGGGTGAAATCCCCCAACTGTTCCGGGCCGATGATAAATCCTCCGATCATCACGTTATCACCAGTGTCCGATAAAACCGCGGGTGCTGATATTGGCCAGTTTCGAATCGACCGGCTGATCAAGGTCATACGCTTCCACCAAACCCAATTCCTGTAGTGCCATCCTTCCTTGCAGAACCGCGGTGTAGGCGCCGGGATCCAGCGTCTCCACGATGGCGGATTCGAGGTCGTTTGTTGGCATGAAGCCCTGTCGCTTCAATCTCCGCCTCTTGTGTGTCTTTCCAGTTGTCGTTGCTGTTGATCACGGAGCCGTCGGCCGCGTGCAGTTCAGAGTGGGATCCGAGAGGACGCCTGCCACTCCAAAAGCGCCGAGCGACGGGCCAACGCCGCGCGCGATTACCTTCTTGGGGCTAAGCCCCGTAACGATAAACCCGCCAATCGCCACGCCGTCACCCGTCAGGACCTGCAGTCGTGTGAGATATTAAGCAGTTTGGTCCTGAACGCCGCCGAGAACTCGGAGGTGTTACCGGCCGGATCTGTTGCGGTCGCCGTATATGCGATTGACGCAGGTGTGCCTGGGACGCCAAGTGTGACATTGTAGGAGCTGTCGCCGTTCGCGTCGGTCGTCACATCGGTTGAGCCTAGGTAAAACCCGCCCTCGCCGAGCCGCTGAATTCGCGCCAGCATTGCCAAAGAATTCGAGCCGAAAAACCGTGTTCGGCGTGCTGTTGAGCGAACCAGTGAGGGTGACGGACGGAAAACTGCCTTGGACCGTGCTGATGACGGGAAAATTCTGCAGCTTGTTAAATCCATCGTCGCTATCGCCCATATCATTCAAAGTCGGTCCCTCCAGGAACCAATCGATCCCCAGTGCTCCGTTGCCGCTGGCGAAAATCGAGTTGCCCAGAATGGCATTTCAGTCCCAGCGGCGGCCTCCCCAGCACACACCCTGCATAACATTGAAGGCGATGATATTACCGGCGCCCGACCATAGTGCCGCCGACGAGGTTATTATTTGCGTTGCCGACGCCCACAAAGCCAATCCCTGATAGTTGCCCAGAGTTTCGCCCATCGCGCTGCGTGCCGATAAAGTTGCGCTGGATGATGTTGCCGCTTGTCGCGACGAAACAATGCGACGTTGCTGTTGCCGGAGATCACGTTCCGCGCGGATGGCAGTTCCGCCGATCAGACCGTTGTCTGAGCCGGACTCGATACTGACTCCAATGTCCTCAAAGGGAGGTCAGTCGTGCCGGGGCATCCGTGCCCAGGAAGTTACCTTCGATCACATTGCCGCCGCCGCCGCTCAACGCGATCGCACTGCGCGCGCTTCCGCTCGCGCCTGTGAGGAGCCGGTTAATGACCAGCCCACGGATGGTACTGGCTTGCCGGCCGTGATCGTGAGGGCCATTCGCATCGAGGCTATCAGCCCCATTGAGTTCGATCAGCAGCACCGCGTCGTCCTCGACGGCCTGTGTATTCGCCGCGCTCCCCGGCTGCGTGTAGCCATCGATGATGACCGGATCGGTGATCGTCGGCAGCGCGGAAACGGTGCAATCGTGTGAACTCCCGTGCCCGAGATGTTGAAGTTGATCGTATCCCGTTCCGTAGGCACCGACCGCCACCACGTCGGTGACGTCCGCGTTGTTGTTGGCCGATGTGATCGCCTCCGCTAAAGTAACCAAACCATCCACCGCGATCGTGTCTCCGCGTTCTGTGACCGTGATGGTCGCCGCTTCCAGCAACCCGGCCGCATTGCGGCAAGCACCAGGAAGCAGCTTAAAGAGCTTTGCGATGGTCGCTGTGTGAGAACCGGTTTGATGCCTGGCGGGTTTCTCATTGGAATATGCGTTTTCTGGGACCTGCGTGCGTTCACGTTTTTGGAAATGAAAACGACCGCCCCAGGGTCGCTTCCACACCTATTCGGTGCCGAGATCAGGGCCTCGCCGTTGCATCTGGTCAAGACAATTCGTCATAAGTCGAGTTCGTTTCAGACCGAATCTCTCGCTCAGCGGGCCGAGCACCAGCTAACCTTCGTGATTGATGCGAGAACGTGCACGACGCGCATTATCCGAAAGTCTGACTTTTCAGTTATTAAAAATATCCGGCTATGAGTTCCTCGCGCGAGGTGCATTTCATCTCGCGCGCGTAAAATACACAGTGAAACCGACACGACTTTTCATCCCTCGCGCTCTTCGCGATGATTGCCTTCGCCGGTAACTCGTTGCTTTGCCGATTGGCGTTGAAGCACACCAGCATCGATGCCGCCAGCTTTACCTTCATTCGCATCTTCTCTGGCGCCGCCGCCCTTTTTGCTCATTGACTGGATGCGCAACGCGGCATGGAAGGTCGCCCGGAAACTGGCCGTCCGCGCTGGCGCTCTTCGCCTACGCCGCCGCCTTTTCGTTTGCCTATAACAGTCTCTCCGCTGGAACCGGCGCGTTGCTCCTCTTCGGGGGCGGTCCAGGCCACGATGATTCTTTGGGGTTTGCGCAGAGGAGAAACCTGCACGCTGCGACAACTTGCGGGTCTTGCCCTGGCCCTGAGCGGACTTGTCGTCCTCTTGTTCCACGGTCTTTCAGCCCCGCCCTTGACCGGTTCGATCCTGATGCTGGGCGCTGGTCTGGCCTGGGGCATTTATTCGCTGCGCGGGAAAGCCGCCGGCGATCCGGCCAAGCGCAACCACGGGCAACTTTCAGCGCGCCGTCCCCTTGGCTGCCATGGTCAGCATCGTTCTGTTCCGGTCAGCGCATCTCGATCGCGCCGGCATCGGTTACGCCGTGCTCTCCGGAGCGATCAGCTTCCGGTGTCGGTTATGTAATTTGAGTTTTACCGCGTTGCCGGGCTTGAGAGCAGCCAGCGCCGCAACCGTTCAACTTAGCGTGCCGGTTCTTACGGCCACCGGAGGGATTCTCTTGCTCGGCGAACCCGCTCACCGCTTCGTTTTTTGTGCGCTTCCACCGCTGTCCTGGGCGGGATCGCGCTCGTCGTGATGAATCCGTTGCAGGAAATCAGGAGATCGGCCACCTAGCAAACTGTTGAAAAGCTCCGAAGCGGGCGATCCTGCCGTTCCTGCTTTCCTCATTCCGCCTGGCTTCCTGGCTTCGAATTCTCGCCGTGGACATTGCAGGTCGATGAACATTGCGGGCCGGAGCAGTTTGACCGCGGGCCGGAGAAGCGATTTTCCAAATTTTCTTCAAAACTTCGTTTCCCTTTCCCCGTAGAACACTGGTGAACACGAGATCTGGATCTGGGCGGACGCTTCCCTCGGGGCACCTCCCTCTTTCAGACCTGCAGTCGAAAGGACATACCCAGGTTAAAAACATCCCCATGCATCGTTCGAGTCAGCTCCAAAAGCAGCTTCATTCGCCCACGATTCGCTCGCCTCGTCGAGAGCCCTGAGGCACTCTCAAAGCTTCATGGACACTCTCCCTGCTTTCCTTTCGCATCGTTCCACTCCTTTCGCGCACGAAAAGTCTCTGTTCTTTCGACAGGGCGACTATTGGGTCATCGGCTATCAGCGACAGCCGTTGCATTCCTTAAAGCCACGCGAGGTTTGCACGACCTGGCCTTGCTGCTACGCAATCCCGGACGCGAGTTCCACGTGTGCGAGTTAGCTGGGCAAGTTATCGGAAGGCCCCTGTCATTTGGAAAAGGCAGGCGCGCCGCTGATGCCTGGCAGGGCGGACTCCTGTCCGATGTTGGTCCGATCCTGGACGCGCAGGCCAAGGCCGAATACAAGCGCCGCCTGGACGATCTCCGAGAGAGACCTGGAAGAGGCCGAGCGATTTAACGACCTCACTCGCGCCGAGCGCGCCCGGGACGAGATAGATGCTCTTGCTGAGCAGCTCGCCGCGGCCGTCGGACTCGGCGGACGGAATCGAAGGAGTCGGTTCAGGAGCGGAACGCGCACGCTCCGCAGTGACCAAGCGAATCAAGAGCTCAATCAAGAGAATCGGTGAAGCCATTCCGCCTGCTCGGCAGCCATCTCGCCACCCGGGTCAGGACCGGATATTTCTGCTCATACAGTCCGCACCCGGAGCGTCCGGTGGCGTGGAAATTTTGATTCCTCTAGAACCGAGTCTCACGTAAATGGGGAACGGGTGCGTTAGCGATCACCACCATCACCGCGCACTCCGTCGCGCGACTACTGGGTTTCTGTTAAGGCAGATTTCCGAGCAAGAGCACACCGTTCGGCGATGAAAGTCGCATCATTGATTGTCCCGCCACTTTAGGCCCACCGTTGAGGAGTCGCATTAACCGTAGACTTCGACATATTGATCGCCTTTCTCGACTGCCTTTTGCAAAAGGGGCTCGTAGATCGGCCGGGGCTCGACGCGGCCAGGGCATCGAGATATCGGCATAAAACCGCGCATCATAGCTGGCACCGATCGCCTGTTCTCCGCGTGGGTAGGCGCGCTCAAGAATGGTGCCAGTGTGAGTCATCTTAGCTTTGAGGAAAGAGTCGCAGAGTTCCTGCTCGACCATTATGCCACGGACAAGACGATAGTCTTCGACAAACTTCTTGATCGATTCACTCCTCCGGTATCGCTCCAGGGATTGCCGGCGGTAAACAGGATCCGGCGTGGCCAGGAAAGCCGCGACGAAGGTATCGAGCGACGTAATGCCGGGCCGCAGCCTGGATGGCGGCGGACTTATCCCGATAGCCAGCGCGCGACTGGCGAAGCGCGTTCCAGGCGTTTTTCATTCGCGACCGTGTTCGTGACATGAAACTCCACCGCCTGTTGCCCCATGCCGGTAATAAAGACCAGCGCGACATTGGGGTCGCTATCGTAGCGTGCGCCCATCGCCGTAACGAAGGCATCCCATTTGGCCGAGATAGGTTCGCGTCCGGGGGAAGGGCATGTCGCTCTCATTAATTCCATCGCCATCGGTGTCGCAGGGAGGAAAATGAGTGCCAGGCCTCTCTCCCGAGATAAATCGCGGGCGAGCTTCGGTGATGCTCGGACGGCCACGCTCAGCGTGAGTTTCTTGCCCTGGGCCGCGGCGGTCCCGATGGCCGCATCGGTGTTCACGACCAATCATAGGCGGTCAGTGAGTCCGGCTGCACGACATCCCACTGTTCGCCCCAGCGGAAGCCATCGACCCAGGCCTTATTCGAGATTGGGATTACCGATGAGGCTACCGGGATCATTTGCCCCCCGGTAAAAGATCGACAATGCCTCCGAAGGCTTCTCAGACGGCGTTGGTACGTGGACGTAGAGGTCCGATGGCGAGGCAATTGTGCCTCGGCTTCGAGACAGCTGAGCGGACAGAACATAACCGCGGTATTTCATTTGTGTATTTTTTCCTTGTTGAACCGACCTTTTACCCTTCAGGCGAGCCCAGAAGCCCATGCCCTCGGGATGCCAGCCGAACGGACCGTCGCGAGGCCAGCGGCGCCGCGCGCGATGGGAATGCGGGCGGCCCTTGGGGTCAATGCACGATCGCCACTACGGCCGCATCATGGAGAGCGCTTCGTAACGCGTCGGTTACCAGAACATTACAATATGGGGCGTTAGAAACTTGATTAGCGGCGGCGCATCGGGCGAGAAATTCGCAGGCCGGAACATTCGACCCGAGTCGGACAAAGATTTTCAAATTTCTTCGAAACTTCGCTTCGCAGTTTCCGTAGAACACTGTTGAACACAAAATCCGGATCAGGCGCGGACGTTTAACCTGGGGGCTTTCCACCATCTTTCAGACGCAGTTGCAGATAAACCACCAGGTAAAGGAATGAAATATATGCTCCCACTTAGCAAAATCATCAAAACGATCAGTCTCATCGCCACTATGAACACACACTCAAAAGCACTATTCGGAACAATTATTGCAACTTTAATGTCTGCCGAACTGTTGCTCGCCGACGGCGTGCTGAGTCATTGGCGATAAGGATGTCTTAGGCACAGACAGTTATTCAGGACCCAACAGAAGGCGCCACACTATTGGGCTTACAGGCCGGGCAGGTCACCCGCTTCGGTGCGCCCCCGACATTTCACTCGTATCCTTTCGACCCCCGATCGGCGGATTACCCGGGCACCGATCAGATTTTTACTGGGAACGTCAGACCGCGTTCCATGACGGCTACTCCGTGTATGAAAATCGCGCACACGGGCCGCAAGTGATCACAATAGACTACGGAGCTCTAGTTCTGTCGGAGAGTGAGATCGACACATTTACTCTCAGTATTGCCGCAGACGACTTCAGTTTCCCGTTTGGGGACAGCCGTTCATCCGCTGGATCAATGGCATCATTGGAAGCGCTCCGCTCAAAAGCACGCCAGCCTGGCCTCGTACAGACGGGACCGCAGGTACGAATTCTTCTCCATCGGATTGGATCCCGCCTCACTCGCCGCAAACAGTAGCCCAGCACACCCTTAGCATCGATGAGCGCGGCGATGGAGAGACGGCTGGGCCGTCGACTTCCCGCGACTGTCGGTGTCCAAACTAGACTCGAGCCGTGAGCGCGGCCTCGCGCAGAAGCACGGCAACGCAGGCACGTTCGATATTGACTTACCGCTTACCGGGACTCCGGGCGTTGAATGCCGGGTGGGAAATGGCGGCACCTTCCTGCAAACCATCGTGTTTACCTTCTCGGAGGCGGTTACCAGTGTCTCTGGCACCACGACCACGACCTGCGGCAGCGTCAACAGCACGACGATCAGTGGCTCGACTGTCACGGTGGAACTCGGACACGTTACCTGCGACGGCTCCGATATTACCGTGACCGTGCCCGGTGTGAACGGTGCCTCCGGCTCTGTCGATGCATCCGCCACCATGACCTTGCGGACCGGCGACGTGAACGCCGACGGCGTCGTCGGCAACGACTGACCTGAAGGAGATCAGGATGAACGTGGGCCGGGGCTTGGTGACCGACGATAACTTCCGCGACGACATCACGGTCGATGGGAAGGTGAACCATGGCGACACGACCCTGGAGAAATCGAAGCTGTAATCAGAAGTTCACAAGCGGACCGCAACAATAAAACGCCGAAGTACTACTCAATGAGTTTCTCAAAGAACACCGCAAGGGACAGGAACAAGACGCGACGATCGCTCAGCCAAAGTCTGCACTCGCGCAGCAGCAGCAGGAAATTCAAACGCTCACTGCAGTCGCGCAAATCCAAGAGGTGACCCGCCTGAGGCGGTTTACAGTCAACAGACCGGCGCACGATTAGTCGCCGATAGTCAGTAAGGCAGCAGAGCCTGTCGGGCGGCCGCTTGGCACGATCAGCCGTCACGCTCCGGCGCGTGACGGCTCAGGGCGGGTTCGAGGCCTGTGTGGGAGAAAAGATTTTCAATTTCTTCGAAGCTTCGTCTCCCGCTTGACCAGGCCCCATCGCGAGTACGACGCGGCCATGCCCTTGGCAACCACGAAACTGACTTTAGGATTACGTTCCAGCAATCCCTCGCCATTTCGGCTCGAAAAACGCTTCTGATCAGATCATGCTTTGGCTATTATCGAGAACCGACGATTCTTATCAACTCCGCAGAACGCTTTTCGTTGCTCTAAGCTTTCTGCGCGTTCGTTCACTGCCAACCTTAAGCGGTCGCGACCGCCGTGACCGAAAGAGTCTACGGCACGGCCTCCAGATGGCACGGTTTTGCACTGGGGACGTATACGCCCGACGGCGTCGGTCCACAACCCGCAGCGGTGATTCATGGCGGTGGGTTTTACAAAGGGCTCCCCGACGAGTGCATCAGGTCAATCACCTGCGCGCAGGATCCTGGCGGCCGCCGGTTATGTGCAGCCTCGATCCAGTATCGCCTCGCGCCACCCGGCGCCTTGCAGTCAAGTCTCGGACGGACGCTTCCCAGCTCAGATC
>ERZ1370068.9069-contig-7875_pt1 | contig 48152 bp, 75 predicted proteins | sample MGYA00561227_ERZ1370068 | MGnify/ENA primary metagenome ERZ1370068 (study PRJEB38410, sample SAMEA6850437) | metagenome | study: Metagenomic assessment of the ecological functions of the soil: analysis of the soil microbiota associated with the... | reverse complement strand
CGGTAGTCGGAATTTTAGAACCCGGCCAGTTCTTCGGCGAAGGATGTCTCAATGGCCATTCGCTGCGCATCTCTACGACGACGGCGATGGAAGAATGCGTGATCACCTCAATCATGAAAACAGCGATGCTTGCGGCCCTTCATAGCGAGCCGAAGTTTTCCGAGTTGTTCATGGCGTATCTATTGACCCGGAACAGTCGGATTGAAGAGGACTTGATCGACCAGTTGTTTAATTCGAGCGAGAAGCGGCTCGCGCGTCTTCTTCTTCTGCTCGCGCATTTCGGAAAGGAAGGCCCGAAGCCTATTGATATAGATGTCAGTCAGGAAACGTTGGCAGAGATGATCGGCACGACCCGTTCTCGCGTGAGCTTTTCTTGAACAAATTCCGCAAATTGGGGCTCATCAGTTACAATGGAAAAATAGAGGTCCATAATTCAATGTTAAACGCGGTTTTGCACGACAAGCCCGAGATAAAGCGAGATGAGGAAACAAGTAGCGTTTAAGAGTTCAACGCACATGCTCTGGTGTCTGCACGCCCATTACGATGATCAATTTCTAAAGCAGTTTGATTTACTTCCGGGTTTACTTCGGACTCGCTGTTCATGGTTGCCATTTCAGGTCAATCGGCTTCGTGACGAAGCACTATCTTAGGAAGCCGCAAACTGGCGAGCGTGCGGCACCGCGCACCGACCGCTGCACCGATCATCAGAAGCATGGCCTATGGCTTGCGCTGCCAACAGCCTCCCGTACTGAACCTCAAGCTGGGCGTGAACCGGCGGGCTTTGTGAACATCAGGTTCGGATCCGCTCGGTCTCTTTATCGGGAGAGTGTCGAGAACTGAAAACGCCTGGAGGGTCAAGCCGTCCGAGGAATACTTCATGATCGACGGATGCTGCGGATCTCGTACGGTAGACCCGGGCGAGAAGCCAGCGAAGAAGAGGGAAGCGGGAAATGACGTCGCCCGCCATCCGCCGCCTGGTGGGAGCTGGGCCTGAAGGTGAAGAAGTGATGGGGAGATCGTGGCTACGAGTGCTTCGGCAGCGCCGCGCAAATCAAGCAAATTCGGTCGTGAACCCTTCCATTGCCGGGAAAATGCAAAGATCGATGTGCGAAACGGACGGACACTGTTATCGCCCTCCCGGAGCCGACCCAAGATTAGTCCGCTGGGTTTGCGGTGACGACGCCTTTGTGGTCCCTACCTTGCGGACCCGGGATGCCCCATACGGCAGACCCTAACTGGCGCTCTTTGCTGGTGGTGGTTGTAGGTAGGTAGGCCATTGCCGCAGGCGGGCTTGCTGCCAGACAATCGAGCCTGAGCCGTCGACCATCAACGAAAAGACGATCGCGGACTTCACGCGGCTGGTCGAGCAGACGGGGATTCTGGAGCGCGAAGTGGCCCTGCAGAACGACGCCGCCAACCGAGGCGGCTCTTACGTTGGCGGCCGTAGCTCGCCCTTCAACCAGCCTTCAACTTACGAAGTGGCTTCTTTGGCCACGGCCGCAGAGCTTCCTCGATGGTTTCAAATGGAATGCCGACAAAGTTGGCGTGCCCTGGCTTCCACCCGTAAGTCGTCCGGCTCGATAATGGTTTCCCGGGCGTGCGATATAGGCGACGTCGTCCTCGGGGCTGGATACCCACCATAGGTTGGGATTTCGATCATGCTGGCGGATCTGAAGAGCCATGGAACTCTCCTTTTGCTGATCGATGCATTGCGGGCCTTGGTTTTGTGTGTCGAGCATGGTTGCCCCCTCAGTTCGGAGCCCTGAGTTCCCCGGCAAGCCACCCTACGGAAGCCGATTTCATAGGGTCGCTCGCAACGACTTCGTTCTGTACGGAGTTGCACTTAGGACATTCGAACCGGCGATGCTCAAAGCCCATGGGACCCGGGCTAATGCGCGCAAGCATCATGCGCGACGTGCAGTGCGAACAGCGCGGGCGCTCGATGCGTGTGAGTGATGGACCGGAGGAAAAATAAGCTTGTGGCATGACACTTCCCTGCATTTGGGCGGGAGCGTGCAGCACTCTCTGTCACCGATGGATGCCGATGGCGGGACGGTGATGGAACCAGCATGCGCCTCCGGGTTCCGGAGGCGGTGGTCAATACAGCTCACATTCCAAAAGAAATTAACGGATGATTAGCGAGTTAGGACGCTCGCGGATCCCCAAGTAGGAACAAATTGCCTTCAAGCGCGACGGCACCCGGGCATTTCATAGGAACGGATAGGGATCAAAAGGGTTGGTTGTAGTGGGAGTGCATACGCGAAGTGCGAAAACACGCAGGGCACTGCCAGGAGGAGTTCGACATGGATACCACCACGCTTCTCATCATCGTACTTGTCGTTCTGCTGGTTGGCGGCGGCGGCTGGTACGGCCGGGGCCGCTGGTATTAAGCAACTCTACCAGACCGAGGTCGAAAGCTGGCGCGAGCCGCAATCGCAGAATATCGAGTTCACCATGAAGCGGCTGCGGGAGCCGGTCGAGTCCGGTGGCTGATCGCGGGTGGAAGCAGGCGGTTTGACGAGCCAACACCGCTGCTCCCGCGCGGCCGCCACCTCGTCACGCTCGAGGGTTGTCCAGCACCTACATCACGAGAGCTCCCCAAGGCCGGACCACGAGGCCGCGGGAGTGGGCAGGCAGCAATGGAAGCCTTGATCCTGGTGGCGACGTCTGGCGGACCAATGATGTTCGCGCGGATCGGCATTATGAGGGGTTCAGCCCATCTTCTCAACTGGCATATTTTGACGCGAGAAAACAAGGAGCCCGTCAGTCTAGCTCTCCGCAAATTTGATTTGGTTTGAGACAGGCCACTTCCCATCGTGGCCCCCCCTGATGAGATCTGCAAGCCGTGCAATTCGTCGCTCATACACTCTCCACCGTGCACCGGCCTTCCCATCGGCCAGCAATGGTTGATGCACGGCGCTTGATTGGCATGCCTCGCTTCGCCTGCAAATCGAAGGAATATTGCACAGAGAAGGTCGCAAGCCGTGACCGGGCAAGAGGGGGGAGGGCCTCGGTCGTTGCGGCGATCTCAAGGCGTCCGTCGTGGTCGCTGTCGTCAGAAAAAGGTTTCTGAGCGTCCACATTCTGGACATCGGAACCTAGAGAAATCAGGCTTGCCACGCTGACCCTGAAAGCCAACAAGCGCCAACGGCAATGAACATCTCGGGCAAAAACCGGATGGTCGTCGGTCATCAGGGATAAAGAAGATCCTCAGCTGTTCTCTTCATAACCGTTCCCCAGGAACGGGGATGCTGCGCTCCAAACGTCTTCCTCATTAACGACCCAAATCCAAATTAGTTCGCGTCTCCTGCGGTCAAGCCCGACTTTATGGATACCGGCGTTCCCCGAAGACTTGGACCCGGTAGCCGTGGCGGAATTGCTGCCGAAGCCGCCCACTGGCGGCCTACTTCAATCTGTTTTTACGGTAACCCCCGGTGCAATTGCATAAGCTGCACTCAAAGCTGCGCACGTCGCGCACCATCGGTGGTCCCAATACCATACCTGTAAACGTCATCGGTCCGTGGCATTTCGGGCATGGCGGCCGTTCAATTTCGACTGAGGCCGCGATCGGCGAAGAGAGACTGTGGCGCGTGCTTGCTCCGCCCAAGATTCAGGCGGAGAGCTGCGAAACTCCCAGTCACCGGCAAGATAGCGGCCAAACAAAGGGACGGTGATGCCAGACCAATGCCTTAAGGCATCCTGTTCCGAGAACCAGGGACAGCCTGATTAAATACCTCAGGGACACGAGCCTTTCGGAGTTGACGTGCGGCGGTAGCCGATCATCGAATCGGCCCCGGTTCAATTTCACCCTTGAACAAGTTGGTCGGCTGTCGCCAAGGTGTTAACTGTCGAAGTCCGCCTTTGGAGCGCATTACGGCTCAAGTCAGACATCGCTGAGTCCGAGAAGTGCTAGCGGTCGACAGACGGCCAGCTACCCCGATCTTTGGCCTTCTCGCCGAGTGTTGCGGCTCAAAAGGGTCCGCGCTGGGTTGGTGTGTTGCGGACGGCCTCTGCCAGCATTTGGCGCAGCTCGCCTTCGTCTTCGGCGGTTCCCGCGTGAAGCCAGATTTTTGCCAGTTAGCCATAGACACTATGTGGGGATGCCAGAGGGAGAAGTAAATGCCAATAGCACGGTGGATGCGCCCATTATCGCGAATTGAATTTTCCTGCCTTCTCGCTCGCTCTAAAGGGCCGGATGACCGGTTGCGCTTGTATGTCGGAATGAAAAACAAATCCGAAGATCAGCAGCCGCCGAGGCCGAAGTTGAGATGTCTCGAAGGACCGTGGTCCGTTTGTCGTCGCCGCTGACACGACACGAATGCCGATGTTCACGGATTATGGAGCAGGTGAGAAGAAGGTAACCTGTGTTCCGATCCGAGTTGCATCCGAAAGCTATGGAGGAGCAAATGACTCGACACCCTATATTTGTCGAAGACAACAAGAAGCCGCTCAAGCCCAAGGCCGACGATCAATCGCATGAACCCGCCAAGCATATTGAAGAAATAGCGCGATTGGCGGGCTCAGTCGAAACAGCCAAAGATCCTAGTAAGGTCCGACGCACTTAAAGACTAGGCTCATCTTGCACTAGACGATCGATTCCATGAAACCTGCATCATGGAACCTATGGGTTGATGGCGGATTCCTTGTTTTGCGGTTGGCGAAACGAGGAGCGGCATCATGGCAGGATGGCGGCGAGTAGTCGAATTGGCAATGACCTGCGAAGAGATTGAAAGATTGACGGCTCTTTCGCGGTCGCGAACCGAGCCGGCGAGCCGGGTATCGCGGGCGCAGATGCTGCTGGCCTATCGCGAGAATCCTTCGTTCTGTGCGGTGGGGCAAAGAGTTGGGGTTCATCATCAAACGGTTCAGCGCTGCGTGGAGCGGGCGCTGGGCTATGGGCCGCTGGCGGCGATCGAGGATCGGCCACGGCCGGGTAAAGAACCAGTCATCACGCCGGAGGCCAAAGCCTGGTTGGTGTCGCTGGCGTGCGACAAGGCCAAGGAGCACGGCTATCCGCATGAGCTGTGGACGACGCGGCTTTTGGCACGTCACGCACGCGAGCACGGCCCGACGGCGGGGCACGAATGTCTCGCCAGGCTGGTTCAAGGCACGGTGTGCAAGATCCTCGGCCAGGAGGAAATCAAGCCGCACAAGGTGCGCTACTATCTGGAACGTCGCGATGCCGAGTTCGAGCAGAAGATGGCCGAGGTTCTGTGCGTTTATCGCGAGGTCCAGGTTCTGAAGAGAGCCGCCGCCAAGTCGCGCAAAGCCATCAAGCGAGTGGCGATCGTTTCCTACGACGAAAAGCCGGGAATCCAGGCCATCGCAACGACAGCACCCGATTTGCCGCCCAAGCCCGGCGTCCACGCGACCTTCGCGCGGGATTACGAGTACAAACGTCATGGCACGCTGAGCCTGTTGGCCGGAATCGACCTGCTTACCGGGAAGGTCCATGCGCTCGTCAGAGACCGCCACCGCAGCCGGGAGTTCATCGAATTCCTCAAGCGTCTCGACGCCGCTTATCCGGCCAGCACCGCGATCAAGCTGATCCTCGATAATCATTCCGCGCACATATCGAGAGAAACAAGAGCCTGGCTCGACGCTCGACCGCCTGACGCTTCGAGTTTACCTTCACGCCCAAGCATGGTTCGTGGCTCAATCTCATCGAGGGCTTCTTCTCCAAATTCGCGCGGTCGGTCCTGCGCCACATCCGGGTCACCTCAAAACACGAACTCAAAGAGCGCATTATGGCCGGCATCGACGACGTAAATCGCCACCCCGTCATCCACACTTGGTCATACAAACTCGCCGACGCCGCCTGATATGATCTGAACCAAGGAAACGCTGACCTAGTCGGGCCTCGGCGCTGTTCTCTTGCCAGCAGCGGTTGCGTTCTGAATCGGAAAACGTGACGCGCCAAAGACGCAGTCCGGTGATGCAGGTGCTGGAAACGCGGGCTTTGCTGAAGACGTTTATCGAGATGGAGGTCGCGCGGTCGCTTCTCAGATTATCTAACCGCAATGAAACGCGAAAGCCTCAATTCTATCGGGCGGTCGAAGATCTTTCTAAAGAATGTCCGCCTGTGGAGTCAAGGCAGTTCGCTGACCCAGGAGATGCTCAAATCGCCGAAGCCACGTACGATGCGGGCGACGAAAATCGTCTTGGCTCGCGAAAGGCAAAGTGTCCTGAATGAAGATGAGATCGAATTCGCCACCTTCGCTACTGACGCATATGCGACGCGGTAGCTGTCGCCTATCACCGTGCAGCAGGGGCCTATACGAGGGATCAGCGAGGATGCAGCAATTCGGAACTGCGCCAGGTGCGCCGCAACATCCGCATCCCGGAAGCCGGCATCCTGCAACCGGATTGGGAAGGTCGCTGACCTCCGCCATGCACACTGCGCGCCGCGCCAGACAGTTCCGATTACCTTGCTGGATCGACTTGTGAACCTGCCTTCGAACGTGGACACCCAAGGTGACCTCAGCTGTGGGGCTTGCTGCCCAGAATGTAGCGAGCACAACACTCTCCCTCACCGAACGCTACCCCGGCGGGTAGGTGCCTCAATCATTGCAATCCTGAACGCGGCGCTGCGCAAATTGACCATGCCGGCGACAATATTAGCGAAATCGGCATATCTATTTTGTCACGGGGAGCGTGGCGACGTTTGGCGGTCGCGAATGCCGATTGATCGCATTCTTTGGATGAAGACCTCTCCATAGGCTCGATCGCAATCGCGGATCAGATAGTGGGAGCCCGTAACGTCGCTAGCGTTACCAGAATGCTTTAGGCGAGCGCCTCGCCGGAACTATTTTCCTAAGGAGTGAGTTTAATCTGATTAAGGTGTACGCGTAGGCTGACGTTATTAGCGGCAACGGAACAATCATTATCGACGGCAGAGGCGCTGAAGATGCCGTTTTCTATTGGCTCACGATCATGGATGAGCCTCGGCGAACTGGTAGCGGAGGGTTCAATCAGCGGCCCGGAAAACGCTTCACATGCAAGTAAATCAAAAAGTACAGACTGGTGACGCTGGCACTGAGAGCGGTCCACCTCTGGCCCTACGGTGCTGGAGGCCGGAACGGCGTCCGATGGGTCGGCGCGGTGCGCATAACGCATTGGTTCTCGCGCGCATGACCGTGCACGCGCCCGTGCAGCAACCGTGCAAAGCCAGTCGATGCGTTTGCATCGCACGTGGCAGACATTGCCTCGACCATTTCAAAAATTGCACGGCGATAAATACTGGAATCACCCGGTACGCTGCAAATGCGCGCATACGAGCGCCAGCAATCAGATGGGCTGGATAAGCAGCTAGACATGAAGCCTATCTCGACTTTATCGGATGCGCAAAGATCATTGAGAAACAACAGGTACCGGAGGTGCACATTCAAGAAATACTTTCAATATCCCACTTTCTGGCGAAAAAGGGCAAGCAAAGAACCTGCGTTGGACGGACCGGCTGTGGACGAGTTGCGCCGAGTCGTAGCTCACTCACAAGCGGGCGTTTAAGAGTGACGATCTCGACACTCTGAGGATCAAAGCGGAGTTTGAAAGGCGTTACCGAACGACAAAGCGATTGGTTGATGGGGGCGAAGGGATTCGAACCGCCGGGATAGGATCGCGCAGAACAATTTTCTTGCTCAGAAATGACTGGCTTTCGTTTGTTGTGGGGCGGCTGAGGGCGCGCTTTCGGGGCCCGGCCTGCCGCTCAACCACGGCCGCCGGGAACGGAAATTTGGATGCGCAGAGACGAAGCGCCAAAATCGTCATTCAAACGCGCGAACGCCCGCAGAGACCAAAATCCGGGAACTGAGTGGCCGGAAATCCCCGCAGAAACGCGCTGATTTGGCGTCGTGCCGGAAACGTGCGGTTTGCGGAGACTGGATGGTGGGCGCACCAGGGCTCGAACCTGGGACCCGATGATTAAGAGTCCTCAATCGTCCGATTTGCACTCCGAAGTCGCCGATTGCCGCACCAGCCAAGGCATCCAGCTTCGCGAAGAGCAGATTTCGCGTACACGTTGAACAGAACGGCCGAGGCAAAGGTCTCGCGAATTCATGAGTACCGCGTCCAACACATGCGCAAGCGTAACACCGACAAGCTCGCCCGCGCGAAAGCACGACCTCGATCCCGCCCAATGGGGCGAGGACGAAGTGATGACCCTTGTCGAGGCTGCTGCCGTGTTTTTTCCACAAGGTCCATTGACATTATCATCATTGCGCAGGGCAGCGGCCGCTGGGACTCTTGAAATCGCCAAAGTGGCGGGCAAGGATCTGACCACGCCGCGTGCCATCCGCAAATTGGTCAAGCCGTCATGCCGGGCCGCAAAGCCAAGCCGCCACGACTCTGGTTCCGAGAAGACGAAGGATGCTGGATCATCCTCGATCGATCAGAGGGAAAGCGAAGGCAAATCCGCACAGGTTGCAGCCGCGACGACATGCTGACGGCGCTGCGAAAGCGCTCGAAACCTACATCGGCGGACGGCACACAACCACAATCGGCGCAACTGACCCCGGCGTCCTCGCCATAGCCGACGTCCTTACAGCCTACGAGATATCCAAACGGCCCAAGGACAAGAATGACGAGCGAGCCTGGGCGCAGCACGACCTGCCGCTCATCCGGCTCCTCGATCTCAATGGCTTCTTCGGTGACAAGACGGTGAGCAAGCTCAAGGCCCAGCTCTGCCGCGACTTCGTGGACTGGTCCACCGGCACGCCGAATGAAAACAACAGGCAGGCCGGGATTAAGCCACGTCAAGGCAAAGTTTCCGATCAAACCGCGCAGGCGCCGGCTTGAGGATCTGCGGGCTGCCGTCAACGCGTACCACGCGGAGCACACGCTGAGCGTCGTTCCGAAGATTACCCTGCCTCCAAGGCGGAAGGACGCCACCGCTGGCTGACGCGCAACGAAGCCGCGCGCGCTGCTCGGTGCCGCGATCGGCTACGTGTGGGACAATGAGCGAGGCTCCTGGAAACGCAAAGCGAGGATGGCACGCTATTGCGCCGCGAGCGGTGGATCATCCGGCGACGCTATCCGCCGCCCGCTTTTGCCTGATTGGCGTTTACAGCGCGCGGCGCGAGGAAACGATCCGGCGCACGCAATGGCTCCCGCACCACCACGCATCCCTGGATGAACCTGACGCCATGGTCTATCAGGGCAAAGGCGCCCTGGAGCGGTCAACCAAGAAGCGGCGCCCGCCGGCAAAGATCGCCAGCCGCCTGCGCCCTCATCTGGTCCGCTGGCGCAAGATCGACCAAATGCGATCGGCCGAGCTGCGCGCGGCCGGCATTCTGGCGAAGGCGGCGAACAGATCCGGTCCGTCGTCAACCGCATGAACGACGGTCAGCCGCTTTGCCTGCAAGATCAGGTCAGCTTGGGAAGGTAATTCTGCAGGACGTGGGGCTCGGCGAGGCATCGTGCGCTGCTCGTGCATATCGCTGACGCCACACGGCAGCAGCATGATTGCCGGCTGGCGTCGAAATGCGGGAGAGCTACAGGCGACTCACATGACTGCGGATGTTCGGGAGGCCAGCTTGCGGCCGTACGCGTTCGGGAGCTCTGAAGAGCATGCATCGATGCGTGCGGAGACGCGCTAGGAACAGATCGCCGCGTCTGGAGCGGCGCTACTGTGGTCTGGACCGATCCTTGGCGACTTTCAGCGCACACGGTGACCATTTCTCGCACTCGCCGATCGTCATCGTCCCATTTTCGAGAGGCCCAGATCCTCGTGGATTTGCGTCGATCTCGATTTCGCTGGCGCAGGCTTTGAGATCGACCGCTCTGAGACCTCATTGCGCATTTCGTTGCGCGCAAAAATCATCGAAAGTATAAGTATTTGAAAGAATGGTCGGAGTGGCAGGATTTGAACCTGCGACCCCTGCGTCCCGAACGCAGTGCTCTACCGGGCTGAGCCACACTCCGACTAAGAACGCGGCTTATAGCCTTGGGTCTCGCCACCGCAAGGAGCCGAATTGAGGAAGTTAATCCCAGTGAATGTGGGCCTGAAAACGCAGATTTTGCCCGCCGGCGAGGCTGCGCGTAGCGGCGGCCGCGCGTGCTCTGGCCGAGGGCGGGCTGGTCGCGTTCCCGACCGAGACCGTCTATGGCCTCGGCGCCGACGCCACCAATGCGGCCGCGATCGCCCGGCTCTACCAGGCCAAGGGCCGGCCCGGCCTTCAATCCGCTGATCGCCCATGTCGGCGATCTCAGCGGCCGCGCGGCGTGATCGGCCGCTTCGATGCGCGCGGCGATCGCGCTGGCGCGAAGCGTTCTGGCCGGGCCGCTGACGCTGGTGCTGCCGAAGACCAAAGACTGCGCGGTGGCCGATCTCGCCACCGCCGGCCTCGATACCGTCGCGATCCGGGTGCCCGCGCACCCGATGGCGCGGGACATCCTGCGCGCGTTCGGCGGGCCGGTGGTGGCGCCATCGGCCAATCTGTCGGGCCACGTCTCGCCGACCACGGCGGCGCATGTGCAAAGCGACCTCGCCGGGCGGATCGACCTGATCGTCGACGGCGGCGCGGTCGAGGTCGGCGTCGAATCCACCATTGTCGGATGTTTTGACGAACCGATGCTGCTGCGCCCCGGCGGCGTGCCGCGCGGCGAGATCGAGCGCGTGCTCGGCCGCGCGCTGATGCAGCCGCCAGAGGATGCCGACAGCGACAGCGGCCAGCCGCTGGCGCCGGGCATGCTGGCGTCGCATTACGCGCCGCGCACGCCGGTGCGGCTCCATGCCGAGCGGATCGAGGCCGGCGAGGCGCTGCTGGCGTTCGGCCCGCACGCGATGCCGGGAGCAGATGACGCGCGACCGCGGTGATGAATCTGTCCGCGCGAGGCGATCTCAACGAGGCCGCCGCCAATCTTTTCGGTTATCTTCGCGCGCTCGACGCCAGCGGTGCGCGCGCCATCGCGGTGATGCCCATTCCGCATCGACGGACTGGGCGAAGCCATCAACGACCGGCTGCGCCGCGCCGCCGTGGGGCGGGAATGAGCAAGCGCAAAGTGACAGGAATGAATATCGTCCAGCCACTCAGCGCCGCCGCTCCGCCCGAACTGATCGCGAAGTTTCCGCGCGATCGTCGGCGACAAATATGCGGTGACCGATCGCGGCCGACATCGCGCCCTATGTCACCGAGGAGCGCGACCTGTTTCACGGCCGCTCGCCGCTGGTGTTGCGGCCGGGCTCGACCGCGGAAGTCTCCGCCATCTGCAAGCTCGCCAGCGAGCACAGGATCGCGCTGGTGCCGCAGGGCGGCAATACCGGCCTGGTCGGCGGCCAGACGCCGCATAATGGCGAGGTCGTCGATCTCGATGCGGCGGATGGACAAGATCCGCGACGTCGACACCGCCTCCAACACCATGACCTGCGAGGCCGGCGTGGTGCTGCAGGTCGCGCAGCAGCGCGCCGGCGAGGTCGACCGGCTGTTTCCGCTGTCGCTCGGCGCCGAGGGAAGCTGCACCATCGGCGGCAATCTCTCCACCAATGCCGGCGGCACCGCCGCGCTGGCCTATGGCGTGGCGCGCGAGATGGCGCTCGGGCTCGAAGTGGTGCTGGCCGACGGGCGCGTTCTGAACGGGCTGTCGAAGCTGAAGAAGGACAACACCGGCTACGATCTGCGCAACCTCTTCATCGGCGCCGAGGGCACGCTCGGCATCATCACCGCGGCGACGCTAAAACTGTTTCCGAAGCCGCGCGCGGTGGAGACCGCCTATGTCGGCCTCAAATCGCCGGCGCAGGCGCTGAAGCTGCTGTCGATCTCGCAGAACGAGGCCGCCGGCAGCCTCACCAGTTTCGAGCTGCTGGCCGACATCGCGGTTGATTTCAGCGTCCGTCACGGCATCGACATCCGCGATCCGCTGACGCAGCAAGCATCCCTGGTACGTGCTGATGGAGCTGTCGTCGTCGCGCGATGACGCCCGCGCCGCGCTGGAATCGATCCTGGCGCAAGGGCCTGGAAGACGGCATCGTCGACGACGCCGTGATCGCGGCGAACCTGAGCCAGCGCGCGGCGTTCTGGAAGCTGCGCGACGAGATGTCGGCGGCGCAGAAGCCGGAAGGCGGCTCGATCAAGCACGACATTTCGGTGCCGGTCGCCGCGGTGCCTGATTTCATCGAAGAGGCCAATGCGGCCGTGGTGAAACTGATCCCGGGCGCGCGGCCGGTGCCGTTCGGCCATCTCGGCGACGGCAATATCCATTACAATGTCAGCCAGCCCGTCGGCGGCGACGCCGCGGATTTTCTCGCGCGCTGGCACGAGGTCAACGCGGTGGTGTTCGCGATCGTGCTGCGGATGGGCGGATCGATCTCCGCCGAGCACGGCATCGGCGTGCTCAAGCGCGACGAACTGCCTGACGTGAAGGACAAGGTCGCGATCGAGCTGATGCGCGGCATCAAGGCGATGCTCGATCCGCTCGGCATCATGAATCCGGGCAAGGTGCTGTAGGTCCCGCTGCAAGTTCGCCGTTTCGATAGGCTCAAGCAGACGATATGACGGCGTCATGGCCGGCGGACTGCCGGGAAGAAAGACGCGGATGCCCGGCACCACGCCGGGCATGACGAGCAGTCGGATTCTCAAAACAAACTTCCCTGCCCGTCATCTTCTGACGACAGCGGCAGCGGTTTGCGCGGCACGGGCTTTTTCACCGCGGTTGCTTCGCTCGGCCGCCATCTCTTCCGCCGTGATCGGCAGGATCAGTTGCGCGTCGTCATTGGCGGCGCGATTGACCCGCGTCGAGATCTCGTGCCAGGCGAACTCGCCGGCTGCGGGCGCGGTCAGCAGTCGCCATCACGCCGTCCCGGCATCGTGAGCGCCGCAATCGAGCCAGCGGTCGAAATCGTCGGGCGCGATCGTCACCGGCACGCGGTGATGCAGCACCGCGAGATCGGCGCTCGCCGGCGCGGTGACGATAGCCACCGTATCGAGTTCCTCGCCGTTCGGGCCGATCCAGGTTTCCGCCAGCGCCGGCAAGGCCGATCGGCTGCCGTCGCGGCGATAGATGAAGTAAGGCCGCTTGCGGTCGTCGGCAAGCCTGCCATTCGTAATAGCCGTCCGCCGGGATCAGGCAGCGCCGCCGCTTGATCGCGTTCTTGAAGGCCGGCTTTTCCATGACCGTCTCGGCGCGCGCATTGATCAGCAGGCGTGAATTTGCGGGGTCCTTGACCCAGGCCGGCACCAGGCCCCAGCGCATCAGGCGGAAATGCCGCACGCCGTTTTCGAGGATCACCACCGGGATCGGCTGGGTCGGCGCAATATTATGCCGTGGCGGGAAATTCGGGCTGCTCGGCATAGCCAAAGATCTGCCGCAGCGCCGCCGGCGGCGAGGTGATTACGAAGCGTCCGCACATTCTGTGGTCCCAGATAGGCATCTGTTCAGCACCTTTAACCCCAACCGTTAACACTGCGGCAGATGACGTCAGCCGCTTCCAAAACCGCGCGATCAGACCGACCAGACGGGCCCTGACGAGGAGGCCCGCGGCTGCGCGGTTGCGCGCCGCCAACATCAACCCCCGCACCGGGCTTGCCACCGATTACCTGAATCATTTCAACGAAGCCATCATGCTGCTCGAGATGATTCCGGACATGCCGGAATGCGCCGAGGATTTTCTGCTCTGGTAGCCCGCTGTCCTATCGCCGAGCATTTCATGGCGTCCAATTTCAAGGCGCGCGACCTCGCGATCGAGGCCTATGATCCGGCCGACGCCAGCAGATTCGCGCCGAATTCGACAATATCACCAGCGCCATGACCTCGATCCTGACCGCGGTGGGCGCGGCGATGCGCGAGGTCCGGCAGGACAAGACCCGCGCCAGGCTGGCCGGAACAGGCGACCGGCTGGGTCAAGCCGCTGGTCGCGCTGGCCGGCGGCATCATCAATGGCGGCACCGAGGCCGACGTCGACTACATCATGACTCACTGATGTCAGCGGCTCGTCCCAGCCGTCGCATCCCCAGCTCGCCGTCAGCGCGCGCGATCTTTCGCGACGGCAAGATCCTGCTGGTGCGGCGCGCCAGCTCGCCGGCCAAGGGTTTCTATTCGCTGCCGGGCGGCCGGGTCGAATTCGGCGAGATCGCTGCACACGGCGCTGCATCGCGAGGTCGACGAGGAAACCGCGCTGCAAGATCGAGATCGTTGGCCTCGCCGGCTGGCGCGAGGTGCTGCCGGGAACCAGCGGCGGCGGGCATTATCTGATCATGTCGTTCGCGGCGCGCTGGAGCGCCGGCGAGCCGGTCCTGAACGACGAGCACGACGATTTCAAATGGCTCGCACCCGGATGCGCTCGGCGATCTCAAGCTCACCGGCGGCCTGCCGGAGGTGATCACGGTCGGCCAGCGGCGCTGCTCCGAGGCTGATCTGAAGCCGCGTTCCAAGCGCGCCACCTTGCTTCCAGCGCATTGAAGAGGCATATCACGGGATCGGACCCTCATGCTCAAAGCATTTTCTGGCCGCTATTCATCATCATCTCGGCATGCCTCTGCGGCCCTGCGCGGGCCGAGGACGCCGCCGCGCCGTTCGACGGCGACCTGCAGCGGCTGGCCGAGATCCTCGGCACCCTGCACTATCTGCGGGGCATCTGCGGCAGCAATGAAGGGCCGAAATGGCGCAACGAAATGCAGGCGCTGATCGACGCCGAAACCCCGTCGGGCGATCGCCGCGCCCGCATGATCGCGGGCTTCAACCGCGGCTATAACGGCTTCCAGCAGACCTACCGCACCTGCACGCCGGCGGCCGCCGTCGCGATCCGCAGATACATCGAGGAAGGCTCGAAGATCTCGCGGGATCTGACCGCGCGCTACGCCAACTAGCGCCGCGGTCCGAAGTCTCTTCGCTCCCGCAGCGCGGTACAGTCGATTTGGACCAATCAATTCAATCTCAGTTCGCGCGTTAACCTTTCTTAAAGAAGTGGTCTAGGCGGCCGCTCGCGCTGCATGCTAAACCTTTGCGCATTCGACGCGCTCCGCTCTGGAGCGCGCGCACAGCTTGTTGAGTTTCATGAGCCATCCAGCGTCCTTTACCATCGCCCGCGACCCGCTGCCCGATCACGAACAGAAGCAGGCCGCGCTCAGCTATCTCAACGAGGCCTGGGCGGAAGCGCGGCACGACGGCGTCGATGGCGACTGCCTGGCGCAGGCCAGCCTGTTCACGGCGTTCGCCGAACTGGTCGGAACCTACGGCGAAGACGCGGTGGCGAAGTTCGTGGAAGGCCTTCCCGTCCGCGTGCCGCAACGGCGAGTTTTCGACTGGCGCTGGCGAAGCAGTAGCGCGCTGCACCAGCATGTCGTCATCGCCCGGCTTGACCGGGCGACCCGATACGCCAGCGCCCTCGCGTTTAAATCGCGCTGCGACTCGGAATACTGGATCGCCCGGTCAGCCGGGCGATGACTGATTCGTCGCGACGCCTTCGCTGCGAATCGAAGCTACGCCTTCAACGTCTCCAGGAACCGCACCGGCTCGCCCGTTGACGGCGCGACCAGCTCGCCCTGCCACATCACGCGGCGGCCGCGCACAAGGTGCCGACCGGCCAGCCGGTGACGCGCATGCCGTCATAGGGCGTCCAGCCGGCGCGCGAGGCCACCCATTTGTTGGTGATGGTCTCGCTGCGCTTGAGATCGACCACCGTGAAGTCCGCGTCGTAGCCGGCCGCGATCCGGCCCTTGCAGGCGATGTTGAACAGCCGCGCCGGGCCCGCGCTGGTGAGATCGACAAAGCGCGCAAGCGACAACCGCCCGGCGTTGACGTGGTCGAGCATCAGCGGCACCAGCGTCTGCACCCCGGTCATGCCCGACGGCGAGGCCGGATAGGTCTTGCGCCTTTTCCTCCAGCGTATGCGGCGCGTGGTCGGAGCCGAGCACGTCGATGATGCCCTGCTCGATGCCGCGCCAGATGCCGTCGCGGTGATCGGCCGAGCGCACCGGCGGATTCATCTGCGCGCGGGTGCCGAGCCGCTCGTAGCATTCGGGCGCGGCCAGCGTCAGGTGATGCGGCGTCGCTTCGCAGGAGGCGACATCCTTGTGATCGCGCAAGAACTCGATCTCCTGCTTGGTCGAGATATGCAGCACGTGAATGCGCTTTCCGGTCTCATGCGCGAGCTTGACCAGACGCTGCGTCGCCATCAGCGCCGCGGTCTCGTCGCGCCACACCGGATGCGAGCGCGGATCGCCCTCGATGCGCAGATGCTTGCGGTCGTTGAGGCGGTATTCGTCCTCGGCATGAAAGGCGGCGCGGCGCCGGATCACCTGAAAAATCCGCCGCAGGCTTTCGTCGTCCTCGACCAGCAGCGCGCCGGTGGAGGAGCCGATGAACACCTTGACGCCGGCGCAGCCTGGCGCGCGCTCCAGCTCCGGCAGATCCTGCACATTGTCGCGGGTGCCGCCGATGAAAAACGCAAAATCGCAATGCATGCGGTGACGGCCGCGCTTCACCTTGTCGGTGAAGGTCTGCTTCGCGTGACGGTCAGCGGGATCGGTGTTCGGCATTTCGAACACCGCGGTGACGCCGCCCATCACGGCGCTGCGCGAGCCGGTTTCGAGGTCCTCCTTGTGGGTCTGGCCCGGCTCGCGAAAATGCACCTGGGTATCGATCACGCCGGGCAGGATGTGCAGGCCCTTGCAGTCGATCACCTCGGCGGCCGAGGCCTGGCCGAGCGCGCCGATCGCGGCGATGCGGCCGTTGGTGACGGCCGATATCGCGCACGCCCTCGCCGTCCTGATTGACCACGGTGCCGGATTTTAGAATGGTGTCAAAACGCTGATTCATCGGTCCTCGCAGTGCCCTCTTGCTGAGGAGGCCCGGATGGGGCCGTCTGAAGCATGGACGCATTCAGTGCTCGTTGTCATCCTTCGAGACGCGGCTATCGCCGCTCCTCGGATGAGGCTGAGCTATCCGGGCCGTGCAGCACCTTGCCGTTTATGCTAACGGCTTACGTTCCAAGACTGCAAGCATGTCGACAAGAGAACTTCGCATGAAAGCAGCGTTTCTTCCCGACCGGGGCGTGGTCAAGGTCAGCGGCGAGGACGCGCGCGACTTTCTCAACGGCCTCGTCACCACAGACGTGACGCTGCTTCGGCCCGGCCTCGGCCGGTTCGGGGCGCTGCTGACGCCGCAGGGCAAGATCACCGTCGGATTTCCTGATCACCGAGGCGCCTGCCGGCCACGGCGGCGGCTTCCTGATCGACTGCCCGCGCGCGCTGGCGCAGGGCCTCGCCGACAAGCTCGGCTTCTACAAGCTGCGCGCCAAGGTGGCGGTCGAAAACCTGTCCGACAGTCTCGGCGTGCTGGCGGCCTGGGACGGCGAGCCTGCGCATAAGCCCGATCTGGCGTTCGCCGATCCGCGCAACGCCGCGCTCGGCTGGCGGATTCTGGTGCCTGAGGAGCTCGCGCAAAAGGTCGCCGATCTGATCGGCGCGGATCTGGTCGACAGCGCCGCCTATGAGGCCCATCGCATCGCCTCCGGCGTTCCGCGCGGCGGCCTCGACTTCATGTATGGCGACGCGTTTCCGCACGAAACCAACATGGACCGCCTGCACGGCGTCGATTTCGACAAGGGCTGCTATGTCGGCCAGGAGGTGGTGTCGCGGATGCAGCATCGCGGCACCGCGCGCACCCGCACGGTGCGGGTCGTTCTCGAGGACTCTTCGCCGGAACCGGGCACCACGATTCTCGCCGGCGACAAGCCGGTCGGCACCATGGGTTCGACCGCGGGCCAGAACGGCCTCGCGCTGATCCGGACGCGATCGCGCCGCCGACGCGCTCGACGCCGGACTGCCGCTGACGTCGGGCGGCCTTGCGCATCCGCCTCGCCGAGCCGGACGATCGTTCGATCCGCGCCGAAGCAGACCGTGGCATGAGCCGGTCGGCGCGCCTGCATGCCGACGGCCTGACGCGGTGCCCGTGGCCCGGCGAAGACCCGTTCTACATGGCCTATCACGACACCGAATGGGGCGTGCCGGAATATGACGACCGCGCGCTGTATGAAAAGCTGATCCTCGACGGTTTTCAGGCCGGGCTGTCGTGGATCACGATCCTGCGCAAGCGCGACAATTTCCGCAAGCGCCTTCGACGATTTCCGGCCCGAGAAGATCGCGCGCTACAACGCGAAAAGATCCATGCGCTGATGAACGACGCCGGCATCGTCCGCAACCGCGCCAAGATCGAGGGCGCGGTCGCAAGCGCCAAAGTCCTATCTGAAGATCATGGAAGACGGCCCCGGCTTCTCGAAATTCCTGTGGGATTTCGTCGACGGCAAGCCGAAGGTCAATCAGTTCAAGACCACCGCCAGCGTGCCGGCCTCGACGCCGCTGTCGATCAAGATTTCGAAGGAACTCGGCGGCCGCGGATTCAAATTCGTCGGCCCGACCATCGTCTACGCCTTCATGCAGGCCACCGGCATGGTCAACGACCATCTGGTCACCTGCTTCTGCCACGAAACCTGCGCCGGAAAGCATCGCAGCGCCGCGCCTCAAAGTCAAATGACGGCGCGAAAACTGTCCGCAGCCGACGACTCCGCCCGCGTCTGGCAGCGGATGCTGTCGGGACGGCGGCTCGATCTGCTGGATCCCTCGCCGCTCGATATCGAGATCGCCGATATCGCCCACGGCCTGGCGCGCGTGGCGCGCTGGAACGGGCAGACCAGCGGCGCGCATATTTTCTCGGTGGCGCAGCACACGCTGCTGGTCGAAGCCGTGATGCGCGAGCAGACGCCGCGCGTCGATGTCAGCTTCCGGCTCGCGGCGCTGCTGCACGATGCGCCGGAATATGTCATCGGCGACATGATCTCGCCGTTCAAGGCGGTGCTCGGCGGCGACTACAAGGCGGTGGAGAAGCGGCTGCTGTCGGCGATCCATATCCGCTTCGGACTGCCGCCGGTGCTGGCGGACGAGATCACGCGGCAGATCAAGGCCGCCGACACGGGCGCGGCCTATCTCGAGGCGACCGAGCTTGCGGGCTTTGCGCGAAGCCGAGGCCAAAGCGCCTGTTCGGCCGCGATCCCGGCCTGCCGGCGGCGACGCGAGCGGGATTACCTGACGCCCTGGACCGCGGCCAAGGCCGAGAAGCGGTTCCTGGCGCGGTTCAAGGCGCTGACGCGCGTAGCCTTACGCGTGAAACGATCGCCGGGTACGGCGCGAAACGCTGCGCTTTGCCGCCCACGCACAGCCTATAATCGCACGAAGCCAGAAGGACCGCCATGATTCACGTCTGCTCGCTCGCCGCACTTCCCGAGACCGTCAAGGCCACCGGCGCCAGCCATGTCCTCACCGTGATGGCCAATGTCGATCAGGTGCAGCGGCCGGAATCGGTGCTCGAGGCCAATCATCTGAAAGTGCAGATGGACGACATTACCGAAGCAGATGGACGGCTTTGTCGCGCCGTGCGGATTCGCATATCGAGCAGGTGCTGAACTTCGTGCGCGGCTGGGACCGCAGCGCGCCGCTGGTGGTGCACTGTTACGCCGGCATCAGCCGCTCGACCGCGAGCGCCTTTGCCGCCGCCTGCATGCTCAATCCGCATCGCGACGAAATCTCGATCGCGCGGCAGATTCGCGCCGCCTCCCCGATCGCGTCGCCGAACCGGCTGATCGTCAGCCTGGCGGACAAGGCGCTGGGGCGCGAGGGGCGGATGCTGCGCGCGCTCGACGAGATGGGTCCGGGCAGCATGACTGGTCGAAGGCCGGCCGTTCCGCATCGATCTCGAGTGATGCCCGCGACCGACGCCAGATGAGCGACAAGCCTCTGACGCCGATCGAAATCGGCCTGACCGCCGCCATCGTCGCGATCGAAGGCAACGAGCCGCTGATCCTCACCGCATCCGGCAGCGACGGCGACAAGCTCGCCGGGCTTGCCGTTCGGCCCGTTCGACGCGGTCTCGCACCGCACCTTCGAGATCGGGCTGCGCGCCTGGGTGGAAGAGCAGGCCGGACTTGCGGCTCGGCTATGTCGAGCAGCTCTACACCTTCGGCGATCGCGGCCGGCACACGCAGGCCGGCGACACCGACGCACATGTCGCCTCGATCGGCTATCTCGCGCTGACGCGCGCGGCCGACAACGCGCAGCGCGCGCGCCGGCGCGACGTTCGAGCCCTGGTACCGCTTCTTCCCATGGGAGGACTGGCGGGAAGCGCGGCCCGGCCATGATCGAGCGCGACATCTTCCCGAACTGACGCGACTGGGCGGCAGCAGGCCGAGCGAGCCGAGCACGGCGCGCGCGCTCGGCCGCAAGCGATCGGCGTGCGGCTGTATTTCGGCACCGAGGGCGCGCATTGGGACGAGGAGCGCGTGCTCGACCGCTACGAACTGCTCTACGAGGCCGGACTGATCGAGGAGGCGCGACGCGACGGACGCCCGCGGCATTGGCGCGCAGAGTCGCTCCCGCGCTCGGCGTATCGATGCGCTTCGACCACCGGCGAATTCTGGCGACCGCGATCGCGCGGCTGCGCGCCAAACTGAAATACCGCCCGGTGGTATTTGAACTTTTGCCGCCCGAATTCACACTCACTGAGCTGCAGCGCACCGTGGAAGCGATTTCGGGGCGGCATCTGCACAAGCAGAATTTCCGCCGGCTGGTGGAAGCCGGCGCGCTGGTCGAACCGACCGGCGTGATGTCGACACAGACCGGCGGGCGGCCCGCCGCGCTGTTTCGCTTCCGCCGCGAGGTGCTGCAGGAGCGGCCGCGCGCCGGGCCTGCGCGTGCGCGGGCGGCGCTGACGCGCCTGACGGACGCTGACAGATTTGACGCGATAAGTCCTTAACGCTCGGGCCGATCGCCGGGAGGCTTGATGTTCGATTCGCCGTTCGACTTCTTCGCGCTGCTGATTGCCATCGTCGCGTTCATTTTCGCGCGCAAGGCGTTCAATCAGGCCGGCCGTGTTGCGCGCGCGGCTGGATGCGATCGAAGCGCACGGCGACTGCAGCGCGAGCCCGTGCCCGCCGCCGCTGACAGCATCGTGAGGGCTCGAGCAAACGCCGGCAGCATCGTCGCCACGGCCATAGCAGCTGAACAGCCACCGGACGCAGTCGGCGCCTGCCGCAGTCAACCGGCATGCGGCGCCGACGCGACGCCGACGGCGCTCCGGCTGACGCCGCCGCCGCGTCCCGCAACCCGGGCCCGGCTTCGAGGAGCGCATCGGCACCCGCTGGGTGGTCTGGGTCGGCGGATTGACGCTGGCGCTCGGCGGCTTCTTCATGGTCCGCTATTCGATCGACGCGGGACTGCTCGGGCCCGGCGTGCGCACTGTTGCTCGGCGGCGCGTTCGCGCTGGCGCTGCTTGCGGCAGGCGAATGGACGCGCCGCAAGGAGAGCATCTCCGCGATCGAAGCGCTGCCGATCGCCAACATCCCCGCGATCCTCACCGCCGCCGGGACCGCCGGTTGCTTTCGCGACCGTCTACGCCGCCTACGCGCTTTACGATTTTCTCGCGCCCGCGACGGCGTTCATCCTGCTGGGCATGGTGGCGCTGGGCACGCTGGCCGCGGCGCTGCTGCACGGACCGGCGCTGGCGGGCCTCGGCATCGCCGCCGCGTTCGTCACGCCGGTGCTGGTTTCTTCCGAGCAAACCGGACTTCTGGGCGCTGTATATCTATCTCGCCATCGTCACCGCGGCGGCGTTCGGGCTGGCGCGCATCCGGCTGTGGCGCTGGCTCGCGGTCACCACCATCGTGTTCGCGCTGCTCTGGACCTTCCCCTGCCTGCAATGCGGCCCGTCGATGGTCGCACCGCACGCATTCCATGTGATCGTCGGGATTCGTCGCTCGCGGCCTTGCTGGTGGTCTGCGGATTCATGTTCGGTCCGCCCGCGGACGAAGGCCAGATCGAGCCGATCTCATCCGGGTCGCTCGCGCGCCTATCTGTTTGGCGCAACGATGATCGTGCTGAACAGCTGCCATGCCGATACCGCCATCATCGTGTTCGCGCGTTCTGGTGGCCGGCACATTGTTGGTGGCATGGCGCGCGCCGGCCGCCACCGGCGCAATCGGCGCCGCGTCGCTGTTCGTCTTCGCCGTGTTTGCCGAATGGGCTGTCCGCGGCAATCCGGACATGCTGGTGCTGCCGGGCGGGCCGTTGCCGGGCATCGGCCCTGCCGCCACCGACGGCTCGGTCTGCGTTGCACCTGATCACCGCGGCGATCTTCGCGGCCGGCTTCGGCGCCGCGGGATTTCTGGCACAGGGCCGCTTCAATCAGCGCGCAGATATCACGGTGCTCTGGGCGGCGTGCGGCCGTGTTCACGCCGCTGGCGCTGTTGATCGCGCTCTATGCCCGCATCGCCCATCTCGATCGCTCGATCCCGTTTGCGATCCTGGCGGTGATGCTTGCGGCGGCGTATGGCGCCGCGACCGAAATCCTCACCCGGCGCGACAGCCGGCCGGGGCTGCCGATTTCGATCGCGCTGTTCGCCACCGGCGCGCTCGGCGCGCTGGCGCTGGCACTGACCTTCGCGCTGGAAAAAGGCTGGCTCACGATCGCGCTGGCGCTGATGTCGATGGGCACGGCGTGGATTTCGATGCAGCGGCCGATTCCGTTCCTGCGCTGCGCTCGCCGCCATTCTCGCCGGCATCGTGGTGCTGCGCATCGGCTACGAGCCGCGCATCGTCGGCGATGCGGTCGGCACCACTCCGATCTTCAACTGGCTGTTGTGGGGCTACGGCATTCCGGCGCTGTCGTTCTGGGTCGGCAGCCATCTTCCTGCGCCGCCGCGGCGACGATGCCGCCGTTGCGAACGGTGGAATCGGCAGCGATCCTGTTCACGGTGCTGCTGGCGTTCATGGAAATCCGCCATGCCGTCAACGGCGGCGATGTCTACCGCGTCAACAGCGCCGGCCTGACCGAGTTCGCGCTGCAGGTGTGCGTCGCGCTGGCGATGGCGATCGGCCTGGAGCGGCTGCGGATCCGCACCGGCAGCATCGTCCACAATGTCGGCGCGGTGCTGCTCGACGGTATTCGCGGGCCTCGCCACCGTGTTCGGCCTGATGCTGCTGGAGACGCCGATCCTCTGGCCGATCGATGTCGGCGGCGTCTTCATCAACCTTCTGCTGCTCGGCTACGCCCTGCCCGCGGTGCTGGCGCTGCTGCTGTCCTATGCGGTGGCGGGCCGGCGGCCCGCCAGCTATGCCAACACCATCGCGGCCGGTGCGCTCGTTCTCGCGCTCGACCTATGTCACGTTCGAAATTCGCAGGCTCTATCACGGCCCGGTGCTGACCAGCGGCGCCGACCACCGGCGCCGAGCAATACACCTATTCGATCGCGTGGCTGGCGTTCGGCGTGGTCCTGCTCGGCATCGGCATCCTGTTCAATTCGCAGCGCGCCCGGCTCGCTTCCGCCGCCGTGATCGCGCTTACGATCCTGAAGGCGTTCCTGATCGACATGTCGACGCTGACCGGCGTCTACCGCGCGCTGTCGTTCATGTGCCTGGGCCTGGTGCTGGTGGCGATCGGCTGGCTGTACCAGCGGATCCTGTTCCGCAGGCATGTCACGCCGCCACCAGGCGCCGCCACGGTTGAGGCCAACCCTTGATGTAAATGTGCGCGGCGGTCTCCTCGACGCCAGCCCTTTGCGATTTCACGATCAGCGCGTACATAGGTGCGATGGCAAGACCGCGCAGTTTCGATCCCGATGAGGCGCTGGACCTCGCGCGCGATGTGTTCTGGCGAAAAGGATTCCAGGGCACTTCGCTCGACGACATCACCGCGGCCACCGGCCTCGCCAAGCCGAGCCTCTATGCGGCCTTCGGCGACAAGAATGCATTGTTCCTGAAAGTTCTGGACCGCTATCACGAGCGTATTGTCGCGAACGCCGAGCGCATCCTCAACGAGGGACCGTCGGCGCGTGACGCGATCGAACGCTGGCTGACCGGTTTTGTCCCGTTCTGCTCGGGCGTCAGGGGCAGCCGGGGCTGCCTCTCGATCAATACCGCGGCCGATGGCGCCTTCGAGCAGAAAGAGGTCCGCAAGAGTGTCGCAGCGCTTCAACCGAAAGCTGGAGGAATTGCTGCGCGACCGGCTTCGCGCCGACCGCGCGCAATTTTCCGACGGGTTCGATCCCGACAGTGCCGCCCATACGATCATGGCGATCTATTTGGGACTGATGGTGCATGGCGAAGGATGCGCCGGATGCTGCCCGCGTCCGCGCCACGCTAAATCAGGCGATGAAACTGCTTGCTTGACAGCGAATCTTCTATTATGTACTATGTGGTACATAACACGGAGATAACCGATCATGCAAGCCATTCAGATTGAAGCGTTCGGTAATCCGGCCGAGGTGTTGAAGCTGGTCGACATTCCCGATGTCGGCGCGCCCGGCGAAGGCGAGGTGGTCATCGCCCTCGAAGCCTCGCCGATCAATATGAGCGATCTGCTGATGATCTCGGGCCGCTACGGCTATCGGCCGAAGCTGCCGAGCGTGATGGGAACGGAAGGCGTTGGCCGCGTCATTGCCGTCGGCAGCGGCGTCAGGCACCTGAAACAAGGCGACCGCACGCTGGTGCCCTATCCCGCGCCGGCCTGGGCGGAACGGATCAAGGCGGATGCGAGCCGGCTTCGGCCGCTGCCGGGCGGCGACGTCAATCAGCTCGCGATGCTCGGCATCAATCCGCCGACCGCATATCTGATGCTGACCGACTTCGTTAGCCCTGCCGTCGGGAGCCTGGGTGATCCAGAACAGCGCCAATTCCGGCGTCGGGCGGGCGCTGATCCCGATCGCGAAATCGCTCGGTCTCAAGACCGTCAATGTCGTGCGGCGCGAGGATGTCGTCGCCGAGCTCAAGGCGATCGGCGGCGACGTCGTGCTGGTCGATGGCCCCGATCTCGGCAAGCGGGTTGCGGCCGAGACCGGCAAGGCGCACCATCTGCGCTGGCGGTCGATGGCGTCGGCGACACGCGCGACGACAGAACCTGCTCGGCTGTCTCGCCGAGAAGGGCGCTGCACGTGTTCTACAGCGCGATCAGCGGCAAACCGTCCGTCGTTCCCGCGACGCAGCTTTATTTTCCGCGACATTTCAATCCGCGGCTTCTGGCTGGCCAATTGGTTCAACAGCGCAACGCCCCGACCAGATCACGCAGATGTACGATCGCCTCACGCCGCTGGTCGCCTCAGGCGCGATCAGCGCGCCGATCGCCGGCACCTACCGCTTTTCGCGAGATCGCCGAGGCGGTAGCGTTGGCATCAAAAATCGCGGCAAGGTGCTGTTCAAGGTTGGTTGAGACCGGCGAACCGCGGGCGCCGATCAGTCGGTCGAGCGGCGCAGCTCCGGAGCGCTTTCCGATTTCGAAAGCTCCGATCTCGTCTCGGATTTGACCGGCTCGATCCTGTGTCTCTCGAGTTGCGGGGTCTCGACACGCGCCGCGGATACTTCCACCGAGCCGGTCCGCTACCGGCGGACGCAGCGAACGCGGCCGGCCGACCGCTCGCGCCATCAGCATCTGCGCGGCGCCCTGACGACGGAAATCGCAATAGGCGAAACCCATGCCCGAGACCGATCCGCGGAAGTTGCGCTCGTCCTGCTTGTCGAGGTTGAAGCACGGCTCGAACGGAAGCGCCCTGATCGAGGCGCAGACGGACTGGCCGCGGACCTGGAGCGTATTGCCGGGAAGGCGCATGTGGCGCACCGGACCGGAGCCGGAGAATTGCACCGCGCCCGCCGCGCCGCCATCCTCGAAGCATCCGGCCTGCGCCGCGGGTGCCATCGAAGCACGTAAACGCGAACACCTTGCCGGCTACGAACCTGCGGGCCTCATCGGCATTCATCATCTGCCCGGCCAAAGCGGGCGCGATCACCGCACCGGCCGTGACCGCCCCCAACACAAAACGCGCAAGCATGCTGCAACTCCGACCTACCGAGCCGCGGGCAACCGCCTGATGTCTCTTTACCCGCTGCTTACCATACGAACCGTGGCAACATTGGCGCAGCTTGGTTGGTAAAGTCTGAACACCATCAGAGAATTTTTACCACGATTCTGACCGCGAACCTGCCCGGCGAGGATTTTGGCGCCGGCGTCGATGACCTGGTCCAGACCAATTTCGTGAGTGATTTCAGTTAGTTTTGTCCGATCCAGGTCGCTCGCGAGCCGGCTCCAGGCGGTCTTGCGCAGCTCAATCGGGCACATCACGGAATCGATGCCGAGAAGGCACACGCCGCGCAAAATAAACGGCGCCACCGAGGATCGGCAGGTCCATGCCGGCGGCGAGGCCGCAGGCGGCGATGGCGCCGGCGTATTTCGTCATCGACAGCACGTTGGCGAGCGTGGTCGAGCCGACGCTGTCGATCGCCGCCGGCCCAGCGCTCTTTCGCCAGCGGCTTCGCCGGGCCCGACAGTTCGCTGCGATCGATCACCTCGGCCGCGCCGAGGCCCTCGAGATAATCGGCCTCCGACGATGCGGCCGGTCGAGGCGATGACGTGATAGCCGAGCTTCGACAGCACCGCGGTCGCGACCGAGCCGACGCCGCCGGCGGCGCCGGTGACGACAACCGGGCCGTGCTTTGGCGTCAGGCCATGCTTTTCCAGCGCCAGCACCGAAAGCATGGCGGTGAAGCCGGCGGTGCCGATCGCCATCGCCTCGCGCGTCGACATCCGCTCGGGCAGGCGCACCAGCCAGTCGCCCTTGACGCGCGCCTTCTCGGCGTAAGCGCCGAGATGGGTCTCGCCCATGCCCCAGCCGGTGCAGATCACCTTGTCGCCGGCCTTCCACTGCGGATGCGACGACTGCTCGACGGTGCCGGCGAGGTCGATGCCCGCGATCATCGGAAAGCGCCGCACCACCGGCGCCTTGCCGGTGAGCGGCGAGGCCGTCCTTGTAGTTCAGCGTCGGACCATTCGACCCGCACGGTGACGTCGCCCTCCATCAACTCGGCTTCGTCGAACTGCGTCAGCGCCGCGGTGGTGCCTTTGTCCGCCTTGTCGATCCTGATCGCCTTGAACGTTCCCAACGGTAAACTCCCGATTGTTTCTATCGGGATGTTTACCGGATCAGGCCGGTTGCGCAACCGGGCGCGCCACCGGCGCCTCGACAATCGGCAGGTTGATCAGCGCCGACAGCACGCCGAACAGGACCGATAGCCACCAGATCGGCGTGTAGGAGCCGAATTGTCTCGAACACGATGCCGCCGAGCAAGACGCCGAGGAAGCCGCCGACCTGATGGCTGACGAAGGCAAAGCCGATACAGCGTCGCAAACCAGCGGGTGCCGAACATCAGCGCCACCAGCGCCGAGGTCGGCGGCACCGTCGAGAGCCAGGTCAGGCCGGTGGCGGCGCCGAACACGATCGCGGAGAAGGTGGTGATCGGGAACGAGATGAAGGCGACGATCGACAGCGCACGCAGCGAAATAGATCGCCGACAGGATGTAGCGCTTCGGAAACCGGTTCTGCAGCCAGCCGACGCCGAGCGAACCGATGATGTTGAACAGGCCGATGGCGGCGATCACCCAGCCGCCGGTTTGCGCCGAGATGCCGCGATCGACCAGGTAGGCCGGCAGGTGCACGGTGATGAAGGCGAGCTGGAAGCCGCAGGTGAAGAAACCGAGCACCAGCAGCACATAAGAGCGATGGCCGAACGCCTCCGCCAGCGCCGTCTTGAACGACTGCTGGTCCGCGGCCGGCACATTGGTCGAGGTCGCGCGGCGGCGTAGCGAGCGCGAGCGACAGCGGGATGATCAGCAGCATCAGGCCCGCGAATACCGTCAGCGCCGGTCTGCCAGCCGAAATTGTCGATCATCGCCACGCCGAACGGCGCGAACAGGAATTGCCCGAACGATCCGGCGGCGGTTCCGGCGCCGAGCGCGACGCCGCGCGCGCTCGGGCGGCAGCAGCTTGCTGAACGCCGACAGCACCAGATTGAACGAGCAGCCGGACAGTCCGAAGCCGATCAAGCACGCCGGCGCTGATATCGAGCGACAGCGGCGTCGTCGGCGTAGCGCATCATCAACAGACCGCCGGCGTAGAGAACAGCGCCGACACCCATCACGCGCAGCACGCCGAACCGGTCGGCGATCGCGCCGGCGAGCGGCTGGCCCAGCCCCCACAACAGATTCTGCAGCCGCAAGCGCGAGGCCGAAAACGTCGCGGCCCCAGGAAAACTCCCGGCTCATCGGCTGAACGAAAAAGCCGAGGCTCGATCGCGGCCCGAAGCTCAACAGGCCGATCGCGCAACCGCAGACGATGATAACCAGTGGCGTCCGCCAGAGCCGATGCCGGGTGCCGGACGGAGGTCGCCTGCGGTTATTGTCATGCAAATTCCCCGATGCTTGGTGCCGGCTCTGGAGGACCGACCGGTACGTTACAGGGAGTTAATGCACCTGCATCAAAATCCCAATCGAGCGGATCGGAAAATTTCGCCTCGCAATGCAGCCTTGCAAATCAGGGCGAGCAGCCCCGACGATTTGACCAAGCGAGCATCTAGCGAAGCCTGCACGAGGCGTGTTATATTCGATTTGCTCAATATGAGTATAATATAGTTCCATCCGGCCCGTCGGGCCGGATTTCTCAAAGCCCAAATATGCTCATATGGAGCATATTATGGGTCAAAGGAGGCCACCATGCCGATCGCTGCAATCTACGGCCCCGACGACTTCGCAAGTATCGGCCACGGGCATTCCGCCCCGCCGCGTAGCCGCGCGACTCCTGCCGAGCCCGCGCGTGCGCTGCCGATGCCGTCGCTGGAGTGGACGCCCGAGGTCGAACGTGCCACCGCGCATCTCTATGAGCGGGTCAAGAAGGTGATCGCGCCGGTCGAGTGGCCGTTGATGGCGCCCTATGTCAAGGCGATCAATGAACTGAAGCAAACGCGCGACGCGGTGATCCTGGCGCACAATTACCAGACGCCGGAAATCTTCCATTGCGTCGCCGACATCCGCGGCGACTCGCTGCAGCTCGCGATCGAAGCCACCAAGGTGAAGTCCGACATCATCGTGCAGTGCGGCGTGCACTTCATGGCCGAGACGTCGAAGATCCTGAATCCGCACAAGACGGTGCTGATCCCGGATCTCGCGCGCCGGCTGCTCGCTGGCGTCGAGCATCACCGGCTGCGGATGTGCGGCTGTTGCGCGAGCGCTTTCCCGGCGTGCCGGTCGTGGCCTATGTCAACACATCGGCCGAGGTGAAGGCCGAGGTCGACATCTGCTGCACCTCGTCCAACGCGGTGCAGGTGGTGGAGAGCCTCGGCGCGCCCACCGTGATCTTCCTGCCGGACCAGTATCTGGCGAAATACGTGGCCTCGCAGACCAAGGTGAAGATCATCGCCTGGAAGGGCGCCTGCGAGGTGCATGAGCGCTTCACCGGCGACGAGCTGCGCGCCTATCGCGAGGCCGATCCGTCGGTGCAGATCATCGCGCATCCGGAATGCCCGCCCGACGTGCTGGCGGAAGCCGACTTCACCGGCTCGACCGCGCACATGATCAACTGGGTGCGCAACAACCATCCCAAGCGCGTGGTGATGATCACCGAATGCTCGATGGCCGACAACGTGCAGGCCGAGACTGCCGGATGTCGAAATGGTGCGGCCGTGCAATCTGTGCCCGCACATGAAGCGGATCACGCTGCCGAAGATCCTCGACAGCCTGGTTTACCTGCGCGAGGAAGTCACCATCGATCCCGTCGATCGCCGAGAAGGCGCGGCGTTCGGTCGAGCGGATGATCAACCTGAAGAATTGAATTCAACAACGCATCGTCCCGCTTTCGACGTGGACGACGAGCTGGAGGGATCAGACATCGTTGATGACCTCACCCGCAATACCGACGTTGTCATCGTCGGCGGCGGCCTCGCCGGGCTGTTCTGCGCGCTGAAACTGGCGCCGCGCCCAGTCACCGTGATTTCGGCGGCGCCGCTCGGCCAGGGCGCCTCGACGGCATGGGCGCAAGGCGGCATCGCGGCGGCGGTTGCCGAGGGCGACAGCGCGGAGGCCCATGCTGCCGATACGGTCGCCGTCGGCGCCGGGCTGGTCGATGAAACGATAGCGCTCGGACTGGCGCGCGAAGCCGGCGCGCGCATCCACGACCTGCTGCATTACGGCGTTCCGTTCGATCGCGACCTCGAAGGCAAGCTCGCAGTCGGACGGGAGGCTGCGCATTCAGCGCGGCGCATCGTGCATGTACGCGGCGACATGGCCGGCAAGGCGATCATGTCGGCGCTGATCGAAGCCGTGCGCGAGAACGCCCTCGATCCGCGTGATCGAAGGTTATGCCGCCGAAGCGCTTTTGACCGCTGATGGCGCGGTGACCGGGCTTCAATTGCGCAGAGTCGGCGACGCCACCGCAAAGCCGGTGACCATCGCGTCGCGCGCGGTGGTGCTGGCGACCGGCGGCATCGGGCATCTCTATGCCGTGACGACAAATCCGGCGGAGGCCAGCGGGCTCGGACTCGCGATCGCCGCCCGCGCCGGCGCCATTATCGCCGATCCGGAATTCGTGCAGTTTCACCCCACCGCGATCATGGTCGGCCGCGATCCGGCGCCGCTGGCGACCGAAGCCTTGCGCGGTGAAGGCGCCACGCTGATCAACGACAAAGGCGAACGTTTCATGCCGGCGCGGCACCCGCTCGCTGAACTTGCGCCGCGCGACATCGTGGCGCGCGGCGTGTTCGCCGAGATCGCAGCCGGCCGTGGCGCATTCCTCGACGCGACGCAAGGCGCTCGGCGCGCATTTCGCCGAAAAATTTCCGACCGTCTATGCAAGCTGCATGGCCGCCGGCATCGATCCGGCGACAGCAGCCGATCCCGGTGGCGCCGGCCGCGCATTATCACATGGGCGGCATATCGGTTGATGCGCGCGGCCGCACGTCGCTGACGGGCCTGTGGGCCGGCGGCGAAGTGTCCTCGACCGGCGCGCACGGCGCCAACCGGCTGGCGTCGAACTCGCTGCTCGAGGCCGTGGTCTATGCCGCACGGATCGCCGAGGATATCGGCGGCAGCCACGATCGCTGCGCCCGCCCGTCTGCCGGCGACCTCAATGGATCCAGCAAGACTGCGCCATGCCTGCACTGGACGAGACAAAGCCTTCGGGCGATGATGACCTCGCATCTCGGCGTGATCCGCGATGGTGACCGGCTGGCGGAGGCCGTTCGTGCGTTCGCAGGCATCGAACGGGATACCGGCAGTATCGCGCTGCGCAACATGGCAACCGACGGCGCTGCTGGTCGCGGCGTCGGCATGGGCGCGGCGCGAAAGCCGCGGCGCGCATTACCGCATCGATTATCCAACCGAGAGACCGGCGCTGGCGCATCGCACCATGACGACGCTGGTCGCGGCGCGCGCGACATCGCGGCGTCGCTCGTCCGAGCGCGCGCCGGCGCCGTCACCGTGGAGCACGCATCGTGACGACATCGGCCTCGCTCCTGCATCCCGAAGCGTTCCTGTCGCCGCTCGCCGTCGCACGATGCCGTGCAGCGCGCGCTGGACGAAGACCTCGGCCGCGCCGGCGACATCACCTCGATTGCCACCATACCCGAAAGCAACCCAGGCCCATGCCGTCCTGGTCGCGCGGCAGGCGGGCGTGATCGCCGGCCTGCCGCTGGCGGTCGCGACGTTTCAAAAGCTGTCGCCCGATATCAACATCCAGGCGCATTTTCGCGACGGCGGAACCGTCGCCGCCGGCGCTGCACGTGCTGACGATTTCAGGCCCGGCACGCGCCGTGCTGGCGGGCGAGCGCACCGCGCTGAATTTTGTCGGCCGGCTCTCCGGCATCGCCACGCTCACCGCCGATTATGTGCGCCATACCGCCGGCACCAATTTGCGCATCTGCTGCACCCGCAAGACCACGCCGGGCCTGCGCGCGCTGGAGAAATATGCGGTGCGCTGCGGCGGCGGCTTCAACCATCGCTTCGGGCTCGACGACGCGATCCTGATCAAGGACAACCACATCGCGGTCGCCGGCGGTATCACGCCGGTGCTGAAGCGCGCGCGCGCGCATGCCGGGCATCTCGTCAAGATCGAGATCGAGGTCGATACGCTCGCGCAGCTGCGCGAGGTGCTCGACACCGGTCTGGCCGACGTGGTGCTGCTGGACAATATGGATATCGCTGATCTTGACCGAGGCCGTGAAGCTCGCCAACGGGCCGCGTGGTGCTGGAGGCGTCCGGCGGCGTCACGCAGAGTTCGATTGCGAAGATCGCCGCGACCGGCGTGGATTACGTCTCGTCCGGCGCGCTGACGCACTCGGCGCCGAATTTCGACGTCGCGCTCGATATAGATGCCGTAGGGTCTCAGATCCGTCATCCTCGCGCGACGGCTTCGCCGTTGTCGCTGGAGGCGCGAGCCAACGGGTCCGGCGCGAAGCGCGGCCCGATGACAGGCGCAGCGAGCCTCGAAGGATGATGCAGCCGGGCCGTCGTCCGCTTCGAGACGGCCGCGTTGCGGCTCTCCTCAGGATGACGGGGATAGGTCGAGTAGGCCGCTTCGATTTAGCGCCGCACGCTTGATCCCGACATCTCGGCCGAGCTATGCGCGGCTTCCGCGAGCTTTGCCGAAATGGCCGCGGTTTCCGCCGGCGTTCCCCAGCTCGGCGCCTCGCTGCCGTCGCCCCAGGCCCGCGGCCGGTAGAAGGTGTGCACGCCGAACTTGTACATCTTCTTCATTTCATTGACCCAGGACGGGCGCACCCAATAGGCGTGGTAGTGCGTCGACTTGGCGACTTCCGGCAACCAAAGCTGGCCGTCGAGCATCGCCTTCGCGATCTTCTGCGCGCGGTCCCACATGTCGGGTTCGCGCACGACGTCGGCGACGTTGTCGCAGGCGAAGGTGAACTGGCACGCGAGATGGCGGTGCTTGTTCTGGTAGACCACGCCGCACACCGTGCTCGGATAGAAGCCGGAGAACGCGCGGTTCATCACCACCTGCGCCACCGCGATCTGGCCGCGCACGGCTTCGCCGCGGGCTTCGAAATAGACCGCTTCGGCCAGGCACTTCTCCGATTTGGCGCGCGACTTCTCATCGAACAGGCCGAGGCGCTCGGCCGGCGTCTTGGCGCGCTGATTGTCGGAGTTGACTTCGCCCTTGGCGGCGATGCTCTCGCCGCTCTCACCAGCCTTGAGCGGCTCGTCGGCAGCTGACGGCAGCGATGCCATCATCTTCATGTCCGGATCGGGAACCGCGCCCGGCATCACGATCAGAGGCTCTTCGCCGGGCCGCCAGCGTTCCATGCTCTCGGTCGAGCCGCCGAGCGAGGTGCTTCCGAAAAACAGGCTCGCGGTCTTCACCGAGAAGCCGTCGCGCGGCGGCGCAGGCTCGAGCGCGAGCGCCGCGGCATCCGGCGCGGCTTTCAGGTCGTCGAGCGGCTGGGCTTCGAGCGACATCGCGACATCGTATTGCGGCAAGCGGCGGCGCGCTGAGCGCTGCCTGCGAGTTCGGGATCGAGCGGCGCACGCTCGCCGCAGGCGGCGCGGCGGCGGTCTTTGCGCCCCTCACCGAGGCGTTGGAGGTCGATGGATCCTCGTTCGAGGGCGCGGCATCGGCGGGCGCCGCGGGCTCGCGGCGGAACGATCGACGAGGCGATCGCCCTTCAGCGTGCGATCGACCTTGGGAAAATCGGACGGCCTGATAGCGCGGCGGCGCCAGCACGATCGGATTGCGCGTCACCGAGCCGGTGATGTCGATGCCCTGATTGTCGAGGCTGGCCAGCCGATAGGTCGCGGTTTGCGGAATAGAGGTCCCGATCGGACGGCCGAAGGCTGTAGGTGGCGACCTGGATGGTGGCGGCGGCGGAGAACACCCGCTTCTGCCAGCGTTCGGCGACGCCCGGCTGCCGGGCCAGCAGTGAGGCGATATCCTGATATCCGATCTCTGTCGGCATCAATGCGAAGACGCAGAGACCGAGCACCGAAGGACGCGAACACGCGCGCCCTTCGGCCGGTTACGCAACTGAACATCGATACGCTCACGCAACGCTCACACACACGCGATCGAACCAGTACATCCGTGCAATTCGATCTTTTTGTTGGTATCGAATTTAGGTTGCGAGGGAGTTAATCGGCGTTGCATCGCGCGATACACGCAAGCAATCGCTTGCGTTTGCGCAGTCACATCGAAAACGTTGGTAAACAGGCACACGAACAAAGTGGTAAATATCCCGTCAACGAAAATGATGAAGAAGATTTTCGCGGCGCGAGTTTTTCCATCGATCATTCCGAGGCGCGATCAGCCACGCACTGCGAACCGGACATCCGATGCTTCAGCGATGTCGCAGTTGCACATCCTGGGGTCCTGGTGCCTACGGACAATGCCCGGAATGACCGGCCGATCTTCATCGCTAAGCGTTGTGCGACTCAGGCCTGGCTGGCGACGGTCTTGCCGAGCGCGGCCTGCGCGGCGGCCAGCCGCGCGATCGGCACGCGGTAGGGCGAGCACGAGACGTAGTCGAGCCCGATCTCGTGGCAGAACGCGACGGAAGCGGGATCGCCGCCATGCTCGCCGCAGATGCCGACCTTGAGATCGGGCGCGCGTCTTGCGGCCGCGCGCGACGCCGATCTTCACCAGTTCGCCGACGCCGTCGCGGTCGACCGAGATGAACGGATCGATCTCCAGGATCCCCTTGGCGATGTAGGTGCCGAGGAATCCGGCGGCGTCGTCGCGGCTGATGCCGTAGGTGGTCTGCGTCAGATCGTTGGTGCCGAACGAGAAGAACTCCGCGGTCTGCGCGATGTCGCCGGCCATCAGGCAGGCGCGCGGCAGTTCGATCATGGTGCCGACCTGATAGCTCGAGCTTCGTTCCGGTCTCCTTCATCACCGACTGCGCCGTGGCGTCGATCCGCGCCTTGACCAGATCGAACTCGGCCTTGGTCGCGATCAGCGGCACCATCACCTCGAGGCCGACGGCCTTGCCGGTGCGCTTTCCGGCTTCGACCGCGGCTTCGAAGATGGCGCGCGCCTGCATCTCGGCGATCTCAGGATAGGCGATGGCGAGGCGGCAGCCGCGGAAGCCGAGCATCGGATTGAACTCGGCGAGCTCGCGGGCGCGATCGGCCAGCCGCCGCGGATCGGTATTCATCGCGCGCGCGACTTCCTCGATCTCGGCCTGGGTGTGCGGCAGGAACTCGTGCAGCGGCGGATCGAGCAGCCGGATCGTCACCGGCAGGCCCTTCATGATCTCGAACAGCTCGACGAAATCCGCGCGCTGCATCGGCAGCAGTTTCGACAGCGCGGCGCGGCGGGCCTGTTCGTCCTCGGCGAGAATCATCTCGCGCACGGTGCGGATGCGGGTTTCCTCGAAGAACATGTGCTCGGTGCGGCAAAGCCCGATGCCCTCGCCGCCGAATTTGATGGCGGTGCGCGCATCTTCCGGCGTATCGGCGTTGACGCGAACGCCGAGCTTGCGGACCGGATCGGCCCAGCCCATCAGCGTGCCGAATTCGCCCGACAGTTTCGGCTCGATCATCGGCATCCGCCCGGCCAGCACCTGGCCCAGCGATCCGTCGATGGTGATGACGTCGCCGGTCTTGAAGGTGCGCGAGCCGATGCTCATGGTGCCGCGGCCGTAATCGACGCGGATGGTGCCGCAGCCGGAGACGCAGGGCTTGCCCATGCCGCGCGCGACCACCGCGGCGTGCGAGGTCATGCCGCCGCGCGTGGTCAGAATGCCTTCGGCCGCGTGCATGCCGTGAATGTCTTCCGGGCTGGTCTCGATCCGCACCAGAATGACCTTGCGGCCATCGGCCTGCAGCTTGGCGGCCTCATCGGACGAGAACACGATTTCGCCGGAGGCCGCGCCCGGCGAGGCCGGCAGGCCGGTGGCGATGACGTCGCGCTTGGCCGCGGGATCGATGGTCGGATGCAGCAATTGGTCGAGCGATGCGGGATCGATCCGCGACACCGCGTCCTTTTTCGAGATCAGGCCTTCATTGGCGAGCTCGACGGCGATGCGCAGCGCCGCCTTCGCGGTGCGCTTGCCGCCGCGGGTCTGCAGCATCCACAACTTGCCCTGCTCGACCGTGAACTCCATGTCCTGCATGTCGCGGTAATGCTTTTCGAGCAGCGTGTAGATCCGCGTCAGTTCCTTGAACGCCTCGGGCATCGCGGTTTCCATCGATGCCTTGTCGGAGCCGGATTCCTTGCGCGCATATTCGGTGATGTCCTGCGGCGTGCGGATGCCCGCCACCACGTCTTCGCCCTGCGCGTTGATCAGGAATTCGCCGTACAGCCTGCTCTCGCCGGTCGAGGGATTGCGCGTGAACGCGACGCCGGTCGCCGAGGTCTCGCCCATATTGCCGAACACCATCGCCTGCACGTTGACGGCGGTGCCCCAGGATTCCGGAATGTCGTGCAGCCGGCGGTAGGTCACCGCGCGCGCGTTCATCCAGGATGAAAACACCGCACCGATCGCGCCCCACAATTGCGCGTGCGGATCCTGCGGGAAATCATGGCCGGTCTCGCGCGCCACCGCATCCTTGTAGCGGCCGACCAGATCGACCCAGTCGTCGCCGGTCAGGTCGGTGTCGAGCGTGTAGCCCTGGCCGTCCTTGAAGGTGTCGAGGATGTCCTCGAAGTGATGATGCTCGAAGCCGAGCACCACGTCCGAATACATGGTGATGAAGCGGCGGTAGCTGTCATAGGCGAAGCGGCGATCGCCGGACATTTCGGCCAGCGCTTCGACGGTCTGTGTCGTTGAGACCGAGATTGAGCACGGTATCCATCATGCCCGGCATCGAGGCGCGGCCGCCGGAGCGCACCGAAACCAGCAGCGGATTCTTCGGATCGCCGAACGCCTTGCCGGTCAGCTTGCCGACATGGTCCAGCGCCTTCTCGACCTGCGCCTTCAATTCCTTCGGATAGGATTTGTCGTGCGCGTAGAAATACGTGCAGACCGAGGTCGGAATCGTGAAGCCGGGAGGCACCGGCAGTCCGAGATTGGCCATTTCGGCGAGGTTGGCGCCCTTGCCGCCGAGCAAATCGCGCAAGCCTGCTTTGCCTTCGGCCTTGCCGTCGCCGAACGTGAACACCCATTTGCCGGATTTCGCCGCCTCCGCTGCAGGCTTGGTCGCGGCAGATCTTGCCGGCAGGCTTCGACGGCCGGTTTGGCCGGGCTCTTCTCAGGGCCTTGCGGGCGCTGGCCGGCGGCGCGGCCTTGGCCGAGCCGGCACGGATGGCTTTGATTTCGCTGCGATTTTCTTGGCTTCGATGCGGCTTTGGCCATGACTGACAATCAATCCGCGAGAGGGGGAGGAAGATGCGCGCCTTACACCACGTTTGGGCGGTTCCGCGCAAGCCGCGAACCTCCGTTTCAGCGCTACATGTGAAGCCATCTTGAGCAGCCCGAGGCCGATCAGGCCGATGAAAATCAGATAGATCGCGACCACGAGATTAAGCAGCCGCGGCATGATCAAGATCAGGATACCCGCGATCAGGGCCACGATGGCGGTGAATGTGGGCAGCAGTGATGGTCATTGAAATGTCTCCGGCTATGATCTGGGAAAATTCGGATCGAGGCGCGGCAATTTATCCGCTGGCGCGGTTCCACGAATAGCAGACGCTTGTCGCTTCAACGGGTTCCAGCGCGTCGCAAAAATGCCGAAAATTGCAGCGGATGAGATGCGCGTTGTTCCCGGAACAATGCCGCGCGCGATGAATTGGGATGGCATTGCGTGCGCGGCGCTGAGCCGGCGTGCATCATCGCAAAGGAGTTGATCATGCGGAACAGGATACTTGCCATTGCAGCCATCGCCGGCGCGATCGGCTGCACCGATCGCGGCGCAGGCGCAGAGCGATGGTCACGACGGGCGTCGTCCGCGGCGGCAGCGGTGGTCGTCGACGAGACGATGACGGCATCGCCGTCGACCAGCGTCCGGCGTTCCGCGAATATATCGTGCGCGAGCGGGTGCCGACCTACACCATTCCGGATCGCGTGATCGTCGGCGGCGTGCTGCCGGAAGCCGGCATCACCTATTACGACGTGCCGCAGACATTCGGCGTCACGCCGTATCGCTACACCGTGGTGAACGGCCAGACCGTGCTGGTCGAACCGCGTTCGCGCCGCATCGTTCAGGTGGTCGAGTAACCAGCCTGAACGATTAGCGGTCCGGGCGCCGCGCAAGCGGATGTGCGCGAGATACGACCTGGACAGAAAGCCCCGCCTGACTTCCCCTCGGGCGGGGCTTTTCTGGGACCACGGTGCGCGCCTATTCTCTGATCTCGAGACCCGGCTTCTTGACGACGCAGGCGGTGAATCTTCTTGCCTGACGAGGCGCTGACGACCTCTTCATCGAGCAGCAACGCCGCCGTTTTCAATTCCGCCAGCACCAGCGCGGCATCGAACGCCGCATAAAGACGCCCCTGGGCGTCGCGCAGATCGGCGTTCTCAGGTGACGCGCCAGCTCAAATAAAGAATGCCGCTGGGCTTGACGATGTCGAGCAGGCGGCGGACCGACGGCCGCGATCCGCGCGCGCTCCAGATGCATGATCACGGTCTCGCACAGCACGTTATCGTAGGCGCGGGCGGCGATGCCGCGCAGATCGGGCAGTTCGGCATGCTGCGAACTTCAGACCTGGATAGCGCCGGCGCGCTTCCGCCAGCAGGCCTTCCGGAAGCGTCGAAGCCTGCGGCCGAAAAACCGTTGGCGTTGAGCCAGCCAACCTCGCGGCCACTGCCGCAGCCGATATCGGCCGGAATTGCCGCCGCGGACGAAAAACCGCTCGACGACTTCCTGTAAGATCAGCCGGGTGCCGGCTGGTCGTGCCAGTCTTCTCGCGAACGCCGCCGCATCAGAATCGTAGGCGGCCAGCGTCTTGCGATCCACGGTCTCAGCCCTCGATCTTCGAAAAAATCCGCCACCGCGCGCGTCGCCGCGCGGATTTCGTTCAGCAGCTTCAGTCGGTTCTCGCGCACTTTCGGTTCATCGTCATTGACCTTGACCTTGTCAAAGAACGCATCGACCGCCGGACGCAGCTTTGCCATCGCGCTCATGGCGGCGGCAAAGTCTTCCTTGGCCACCGCCGCGCCGGCTTCGCTCTTCACCTCGATCGATCGCCTTCGCCAGCGCCTTCTCCTCGTCGAGCTTGTAGAGCGCGTGATCCGGCGCGCCGTCAAACGTGCGCTTCGTCCTTCTTCTCCTCGATCGCAGAGGATGTTGCTGGCGCGTTTGGTGCCTGCGAGCAGGTTCTTGCCGTCGTCGGTGTCGAGAGAATTTGCCGAGCGCTTCGACGCGGCGGACCACCATCAGGAGATCGTCCTGGCCGCCGAGCGAGAACACGGCATCGACGAGATCGTGACGCGCGCCCTGGTCGCGGAGCTGGACCTTCAGGCGGTCGGCGAAGAAGGCGAGAAGATCGCCACGCAACGATTAGCTCGAGCACTCTTTGCATGCCTGATTGTACGAGAGCCATGCAGAACCGCTGTTGTGCCACCGATCGGCTAGATCGTCGCAGCGCTTGTCGAACAGCGTACAGGTTAAGCCGAATGCGCGTTCTCAGCAATCAGCCTGATCACACCCAGCGCAGCCCTGCGCAACGCGATACGGATCCTTTGATCCCGTCGGCTTCTCGTCGATCGCCCAGAAGCCAACCAGCGTATCGATCTTGTCGGCCAGCGCCACCGCAACACGACACCGGATCGGTCGGCACGCGATCGGCCGGCCCCTGCGGCTTGTAGTGCTCCTCGCTCGCGGCGGCGACAGACGCATCCTCGCCCTGCGCCAGCGCGTAGTATTTCCCCATCAAGCCCCTGCAGCTCCGGGAATTCGCCGACCACTTCGGTGAGCAGATCGGCCTTCGCCAGACGCGCGGCGCGCTTTGCCTTCTCGACATCGGCGCCGACCAGCGGCGCGATCTCCGCCGCCAACCGCTCGATCCGCTCGATGCGCTCGCCCTGCGTGCCGAGCTTCTCGTGGAACACGATCTGCTCGAATTTCGGCAGCCGGTCTTCGAGCTTCGTCTTCAGATCGGTCTCGTAGAAGAACTTCGCATCCGCTCAGCCGCGCGCGGATCACGCGCTCGTTGCCGGCGACGATGGCCTTGCCGCCGTCGCAGGCTTCGATGTTGGCGGTGAGGATGAACTTGTTGGCGAGCTTGCCTGTCTTGGGATCGCGCACCACAAAGCATTTCTGGTTGTTGCGGATGGTGGCGCGGATCACCTCGCCGGGGATCGACAGAAATTCCTCGTCGAACGAGCCCATCAGCACGACCGGCCATTCGACCAGGCCCGCGACCTCGTCGAGCAGCACCTGGTCCTCGACCAGCTCAAAGCCCTGCGCGAACGCGAGCTGCTTGGCGTCGGTCAGAATGATGTCCTTGCGGCGCCGCGCGGATCGAGCACGACCTTGGCCGTCTCGCAGCTTGGCCTCGTAGTCGCTCGAAGCGGCGCACCGTGATCGCGGCCGGCGCCATGAAGCGGTGGCCGTAGCGTGGTCTGGCCGGCCTCGATGCCGTCGATCGCAAATTTCACGATCTCGGGCTCTTCGGTCTCCAGGCCCGAAGGTCGCGACGATCGCATGCAGCGGCCGCACCCAGCTCAGCGCGCCCGGCTTTGCCGAGCGCTCGCCCCAGCGCATCGATTTCGGCCACGGGAAGGTGCGCGACGATCACCGGCAGGATTTCGGCGAGCACGTCGAGCGTGGCGCGGCCGGGCTTTTCGATCAGCGCGATGTAGAAATCGCCCTTCTTCGGGTCGCGTCTGGATCTTGGCCTCGTCGAGCGAGGCAAGGCCGGTCGCCTTCAGAAATCCCTGGATCGCGCGCATCCGGCGCGCCGACGCGCGGGCCCTTGCGCTCTTCCTTCAGGTCCGGCTGCCGCGCCGGAATGCCGTGCACCGTCAGCGCCAGCCGCCGCGGCGTCGCGAACGCCTTGGCGCCTTCATAGACCAGGCCCTCGGCGACCAGCTTGTCGGTGACCATGCGGCGCAGATCGTCCGCCGCCTTCGCCTGCATGCGCGCGGGATTTCTTCGGAGAACAGTTCGAGCAGAAGATCAGGCATCTATTCCCTCCCCTTGCGGGGGAGGGTCGGCGAGCCGCAGTCGGGGGTGGGGGTGACGGCATGATGTCTTCGATAGTCCAAGCACGCCGTCGGTTTGCCAGCACGTCGTTGTTCCAGAATCGTAGCACTCGATAGCCTTCGAGTGCAGCTACGCGTCCGTCGTCATCGGGCGGCTGTCAGCATGCTGCCCGACCATCGACCTCGATTACGAGCCGCGTCTGCTGACAGGCGAAGTCGGCAATGTACGGACCGATCGTCACCTGCCTGCGAAGTGACTCGCTTCAATCGAATCTGCGCAAATGCCGCCAGAGAATTTTCTCGGCGTCGGTTGCGTCTGCGCGCAACCGTGCGCTCGCTGGACGCTTGAAGTCGTGATTGCATCCTGCCATATCGCCACCACCCTCGACCCCGCCGCTCGCCTAGCGACGAGGATGAGCGCCCTGCTCGCCTGAATGGCGGGCAAATGCTCGTCACGTCGCCCTGCCCGCTTCGGTGTGCACCCAGGCTTCGCCGCAGGCTTTGGCCAGTTCGCGCACGCGCGGCGATGTAGCTCTGCCGTTCGGTCACCGAGATCACGCCGCGCGCGTCGAGCAGGTTGAACACGTGGCTCGCCTTGATGCACTGGTCGTAGGCCGGCAGCGCCATCAGATGTTCGCTTCTGGTTGCTGCCGCTCTCGTCGTCCAGCCGGCGTCGAGATATTTCTTGCAGGCTTCTTCCGCCATCTTGAACTGCTCGAACAGCATGTCGGTGTCGGCGTACTCGAAATTGTGCCGCGAATATTCCTGCTCGGCCTGCAGGAACACGTCGCCATAGGTGACCTTCTCGGCGCCCTCGCGGCCGTTGAAGTTGAGGTCGTAGACGCGGTCGACGCCCTGCACGTACATCGCCAGCCGCTCGAGCCCGTAGGTGAGCTCGCCCGCGACCGGCGCGCATTCGACGCCCGCGACCTGCTGGAAGTAGGTGAACTGCGACACTTCCATGCCGTCGCACCAGCACTCCCAGCCGAGCCCCCAGGCGCCGAGCGTCGGGCTTTCCCAGTCGTCCTCGACGAAGCGGATGTCGTGCAGCGCTGGGATCGATGCCGATCGCGGCAGAGCGACTTCAGATAGAGGTCCTGGAGGTCCGGCGGCGACGGCTTCAGGATCACCTGGAACTGGTAATAGTGCTGCAGCCGGTTGGGGTTTTCGCCGTAGCGGCCGTCCTTCGGCCGGCGCGAGGGCTGCACATAGGCGGCGTTCCACGGCTTCGGCCCGAGCGCGCGCAGCGTGGTCGCCGGATGGAAGGTGCCGGCGCCGACTCTCCATGTCGTAGGGCTGCAGGATCACGCAGCCCTGATCCGCCCAGAACCGCTGCAGCGCCAGGATCAGGCCCTGGAACGAGCGTTCCGGGCGCATATGGGCGGGCAATGGAGTCCATCGGTCAGAATCAGGTCTCGCGAGGGGGTTGAGCGCGCGGGACCGTATCGGCGAGGGAGCGGGGAATCAAGGCGATGGCGGGCCGATACCGCGCCGTCGCTTCCGGTGATGGCGCGCATCAGCGCCAGCCTGCGAACTACGCGCGCGGTGTACTGCCGAGATTCAGGCCCGGGCTTGCGCACGCTCTGCATGACGAGGCGTCAGCCCGGGCCGATAGCGCCCCGGTGACGGGGTCGCGGCGCAGCGTCGGAATTTCGCTCGCGTCGGGCGGCTTCGGCGACGCGGGCGAGGCGCGCCTCTTCCAGTTCCCTGATTGACCCGCAGCGGCAGTCTTGTAGCAGCCCAGCGGACCACGGCCAGCCCACCCAAGGCGCCCTGCGAATGCGATCAGCGGCGGCATCGGTCGATCCTTGTCGTTCACGTCGGTCACGCCCCCAACTGCGCGCATTCTCGCGCAAGCCGGGCCGCGCCTGCAATTCGCTCGCCTTGGGACTAAATGGCGCGGCGTCGATCGGCCTCAAAACCCGAATTTGGCCCAAATCGCCCGGGTCTCCAGCGCCGAAATCAGCTCGTCCGGCAGGCCCGCGATACCGTCCAGCGCGGCGAGCGTGCCCGCGCCCGGCCGATCTGCGGCCGAGCAGGCCGGACAGCATCCCGCTCGGCAGGCGCAATCACCGGCGTCAGCACCTTTTCGCCGTAGCGGGCGCGCAGCGTCGAGCGGAGATCGCCGATCGCGTCCGCCAGGCCCAGCGACACCGAGGTCTCGCCGGCCCAGTATTCGCCGGTGAACAGCACGTCGTCGGCGCCCTTCAGGCGGCTGCCGCGGCTTTGCTTCACCAGCGCGATGAAGATGGCGTGGATCTCGCGCTGGAGCGCCTTCAGCCGCGCGACATCGTCGGGTTTTCCGGCAGGAACGGATCGAGCATCGCCTTGTGCTCGCCGGCCGTATAGAGCCGCCGCTCGACGCCGATCTTCTTGATCAGCTCCTGGAAGCCGAAGCGTGCCGCCGACCACGCCGATCGAGCCCGAGGATCGAGGACGGATCGCAGAAAATCTCGTCGCCCGCGCAGGCGATCATGTAGCCGCCGGACGCCGCGACGTCCTCGACGAACACCAGCACCGGCAGTTTCTTTTCCGCGGCGAGCTGCCGGATCCGCAAATAGATCTGGCGCGACTGCACCGGCGAGCCGCCGGGCGAATTGATCACCAGCGCCACCGCCTTGGCATTCTTGGTCGCGAAGGCGCGCTCCAGCGTTCTGGCGACGCCGGCCAGCGACATGCCCGGCCGCAGCGGCGTCACCGCACCGATCACGCCGGACAGCCGCACCACCGGCACCACAGCGGCTCCGCGCCGCAACCGCGCCGGAACGAACTCCATCAGCCTGCTCGACCAGGCCCGGCAATCCCGCGCGATCACTCATTTGTTCACGTCATGCCGTTACCTCGAATTAACCATTTTTATCACGCCAGCTGTCATTGGAAGCGGACTGGAACGCCTTTTGCATTGCGTGGTCGTTAGGCTGCAATGGCGCAGCGGAGAGTGACATGAAAATCTACTCTGCTGATGATGCTGATCGGTACCCTTCTGACCGCGGTTCACTTCACTTCGGCGCCGGAACGGCAGTCCGAAACGCTCCCGCAATAGCTGTTCTGCTGCAGACACTGCAGCGTGGCAGCTGCGCCTTCACAGGCGTCGCCAGCGGCAATATCCCCTTCCCGGCCAGAATCTCCTGCACCTCGTTTATTGGGCACGCCTGACTCATCATTGAGCATCAGGCGCGGCATGGATCTGCAGTCGGCGCCCGCCCGCCCTTGATGGCGCGAACCAGCACGCGGATCGCCGGCGCCTTCGCATCGCCGTGAACCGGCAGGATCTGCGAGACTGCCAAAACCGCGATCGAGCGCCGCCAGCACCTCGGCGAGTGCCGTCGGCGCGCCAGATCAGCGTCAGCACGCCGCCGGATTTGAGGATGCGGCGCGCCGGCATGAATCCAGTTCTCAAGCGTGGTCGCGCGTCGCGACATGCGCGATCTCCGCGCGCTCTGTCCGGCGAGACGCGATGCCGCGCGGCATCGTTGAACGGCGGATTCATCAGGACGACATCGACGCTGTCGGGCGGCAGACCGGCAGCGGCGAAAGTCGTCGGCGGCCAGATGCGACATCGAGCACGATCACATCGGCAGCAATCGCATTGGCAGCCGCATTGGCGCGCGCCAGGTCCGCGAGCGCCGCATCGATCTCGACCAGCACGAGATCGATGCCGCCGACGCGCCTGGCGACCGCAAGGCCCGCGGCGCCGACGCCGGCGCCGAAATCGACCACGCGATCGCCCGGGCGCGCCGACGTCGCCGCCGCCAGCAGCATGGCGTCGTGACCGGCGCGATGACCCGATTTCAGTTGCGCGCAGGCGCAATCGCCCGCCGAGAAACGCGTCCTCGGTGACATTCGCTGGCGGGATCAGTCATCGGCCCGCAATTCGTGGGCGAGGCCGGCATCGGTCAGAGACCTGGCGCGCCTCGCGGTTGTCGTCCTCATGGACCAGGATGCGGCGCGGCAGCACGCCCGAGCGAGCCTTCGATGATGCTCATGTTCTGGTCCAGCACCAGATGATGGATATTGGCGCCGTCGAGCAGCGCGCCGACGGCGGAAACCAGCACGATATCGTTGGTCCGAACCAATTCCCGCAACTTTGCGTTCTCCTTTAGCCGGCCCGGCGCGAGGGCCGCGCGACGCGATCGTCAACCGCTTCGTGCCCTTGCCGCTGTCAGCCGGCACTTTCTATTGTTATATCGTAAGGATAGTGCGAATTGGGCAAGATGTGGAGACCAGCGTGGCGGTTATTGTACCTTTCGAGAGCCCGTCGAACGCCTCGATAGATCAGCTGGTCGGGCCTCGTCGCCGCCGACATGGAGCGCGTCAAGCGCCCGATCCTGTCGCGGACCGGTTAGCAATACGTAATCGGTGTACTTCGTTCAGTTACATGTGCTGTCCTTGACCTCGCGCACGCGCGCAAGCAGCCGACGCGGATAGTCCAGCACCGGCCTCAAGCTCACGCACGATGCCGTATTGACCTGGCTGTCGAGCTTCGCGGATCAGGCGGGCTGCGTGGAGCCAGAGGTCCCGCACCGGAACTGCAGTGCCGTCGTTGGCCGCCATACCGCCAAACTCGGCACGGTGACCAGCACGTGGTACGCGCGCCCAGGTCCGCAGCGCGGAGGCCGCCTAAGTACACCCGCCGGGCCGGCGCCGATAAACGATGATGTCGATCATGTCTGGTTATCCCGACGATGAACAAAGACCTATTAAGTTTTCAACGGGCATCATCCAATGTCGCGAGGATATCGAAGCGCCTTGATGCCAGGGAGGAAGAAGTAGGCGCCGCCTCTCACGGTGGTGAAGGCCGGCAAGCCGGTGATTTTTTGCGGATCGGGCGCTTCGGGATTTTGAATTCGAGCGTGCCGTCCTGAGTGCCGATGATCGGGTCGCGCTCGTTGCCGAGCTCGTGGAAATTCCGGTCGTTCACCCAAACGTTCTGCGCGAACTCGAACTGCCGGATGAGGCTCGCGCAGATCACGAACGCCGCGATGCCGCGCTCGACGCCGTCCTCCGGCGCGTCCTCCGGCAGATGCGGGCCGTAGGTGGCGCCGCGGCGGATCATGCGGCGGCGGTTCATGTTCGCGCGCCGTGTCGCGGGGATTCATTCGGCGCATGTGCGAGCCGAGCGGCACCGCGTAGCCGTGCGGATCCATCTCCTTGTAGTTGAAGTCGTTGTTCCGCTGCGGATCGGCGCCGAGCGCCGGATCGTCCTTGTCGGGCGCCAGCACGAGCGGCGCGCCGCTGCGCCAGCGGCCCATGAGCTTCGCCGCGATCGAGCTCCTGTTCCTCGGGCGTCTTGCCGTGCTCGCGCAGGAAGTCGCGAAACGTGCCGACATGCTCCTGCAGGCGGCGATAGGCCATGTAGCTGCCGTTGCGGGAAAGAATCTCGGGCTGCGGCAGATTGGCGGGCGGTCCGTCTTCGTCCGGGTAGCCGAGGATGAATTCGCCCGGCTTGAGCGGCGCGCCGGAGCCGGGCGTCGGCACCTCGCCGGTGCCTTCGATGACCGGCTGCGAGAGCCGGTCGCGGTAGCCGAAGTGGTCGTGCGCGTAGTCGAACGGCGGCGTCGCCTCCAGGTCCAGCGTCGAGAGCACCTCAACGCCTTCGCACTGCGCGACGAGCTTGTCGTGCTCGGCCTGGCAGCGCTGCGCGCTCCGCGGCGTCGCGGGCGAACAGGATGGCGATGGCGTGGAGGTCCGGGCTGGCGAGCCCACCCACCCAGTTGTCGGGATGATTCTCCCCGGTGTCGCCGAGCATCTCCGCGCGGGCGACCATGCCCTGCTTGAACTCTTCGGGAAACGTGGCCAGCGAACCCTCGTCCACGCCCAGTGCGCGCAGGCCGTTCCAGGTGAAGGCCACCGTCACCCAGCGCTTGTCCTTTTCGACCGAAGCCATCGACTTCCGCGGCCGACTGCACCTTTTCACGGATCGCCGACAGCCAGGCCCGTCCGCCCGCGGCGTTGCGGAAACGAAAGAAATTCGTATCGTCCGGTGAGCGCGGGCGTGCGGGTCAGCAGGATGTGCTGGATGTCTTCGTATTCAAGCATGGCGCGTCCTGCGGTGGATCACTGCATCTGGTCGAGCATGTTCGAGAAGGCCGCCTTGAGCTTGAGCGCCTTTCTTGATTTCGTCGGCGCTCACGTAGGGATACTCACCGTATTCCAGGAAGCTCGGGCACTGGTGCTCGCGAACGAACTTGACGAACGCCGGAGCATTCGTCTTCCAGTCCGCAGGAAAGCCCTCGAGGTTTTCGAAGACGGTGTTGATGCCGGTGACTCGCGAAGAGCGCCACAGCATCCTCGGTGTATTTGTCGAAGTCGGTGTCGAAGATGCCCTGATACATGAAGTAGGTCTCCCCTTGATGGGAAGAGGATCCAGCGCAGGTAGTGCAGCTTGAGCACCGCGAGGCAGTCGGGCTGGTCCGCCACGGCCTTCTCGATGTTTTTGGCGTACTCGTAGAACACGTCTTCTCTGTCCGGGGATGATCTTCGCGATGATGGAGAAGCCGTAGCACGCTGGAGTCTTGGGAAAGATCGGGCCGTATCTGCCTTGCTCAACCTTGATCCTTGAAGAACCCCCCTTTGGGGATCGCCATCGCCGCCGGTCTGGTCCAGTCGCCCTGCTGTTGTTGTATCTGACATAGCTGCGGCCTTTCATTATCTATGGATTGGGGCCATCGAGATCCTTTACCGGCGCCGATACGAGCGAGTGCACCACAAATGGATCCGGGTGGCATGGGATTTTTCGGTTCCGGATCGGTTAAACGTTGCCGGAGTGCCTTAATACCACGGGCGGTTTCCTCGCCACTGCTCGGTGAGGCCATGGGTCAACTCACAAACTCAGCGCGACCGGGGTTTACAACAGGATCGAAGGTGATCCGGCGGATATGCTCGCTGCTGCTTTTGGATCTTATCTCGGGTCTCACGGGAGGGGAAGGCGATCAAAAAGATCAGGTCTCGGTCGTAGCCAGTATTGCCCGGTCGCGTTGAGCAACCGCGCTCGATCCTACCCCACAACCTTGCGATAGATCGTCCAGTAGACAGACCCAACCAAGCCCGGCGCCGCCGACGATATTGCCGCCGAGCGTTACCGGGACAGATTATGGATGATCCCAGGATCGTGATCACCGACGCGTCGAAACCCGCAGGGACCTCGCCGGTCTCGGTCAGCAGCCAGGCCAACGGCAGAAAATACATGTTGGCGATGCGGTGCTCGAAGCTGTCCGGACGACCGCAGATCGGCAAAAATCAGACCGACGATCTAGCAATGCGGCAGCG
>ERZ1370068.595-contig-10543_pt1 | contig 48162 bp, 79 predicted proteins | sample MGYA00561227_ERZ1370068 | MGnify/ENA primary metagenome ERZ1370068 (study PRJEB38410, sample SAMEA6850437) | metagenome | study: Metagenomic assessment of the ecological functions of the soil: analysis of the soil microbiota associated with the... | reverse complement strand
GTATGCTTCGTTCAGTTACGTATTGCTGGACTGCCCGGTAACGTCATGCTCATATTCCGCTAAAGACGAGTTTCACATGCACGCCAATCACGCCAGTCGCTCGATCCGTCGCTGTGCCACGATCGTGGCCGTCACTTCGATTGCGATGGTCGCGTCGCACGTTGCCGTCGCCGATATCGTCACTGGCACGCTCAAGCCGGCGTCGGCCAAGGCGAGCCTGGTCAACGCCAAGGGCGAGGTCGTTGCCGAGCTCAAGCTCTGGCGCGTATCAGTTGCAGCTGCCGGTCGGCAAGTACAAGGCCAGATGCGAAGCGCCGAAGGCCAAGGAGCAGGACGCTCGTGCTGTCCGAGCCCGTCACGTTCAACTCTGGACTGCGGCTGATACGCGGGCCAACGCTGTGACGTCCCATCGACGATCCACCGCACCCGGCCAATGCGCAGCCCAGGGCGCACCGCGACTGGCGCGAAAACATCAGGTTCATCGCGAGCGTCGTCAACAGCCTCGCGATCCCGCTCTTTGACCATCGCCGCGACAGCGGTCGGCATCTACGCGACCAACTCGCTCAAGGAACGCGAAATCGAGATCGCGACTGTGAACAACGCCCAGGCGCTGCGCAACCAGCGCGAGGAATCGGAGACGAACCTGCGCTCGGCGATGTTCCGTGAGCTCGTGGGCCCACTGCTGCAAAGCGAGAACGAGAATCTTGCGAAGGGCGACCATGGCCGATCTGCCTCGCGCTCAACGGCTCGCGCTGCTGGCCGAACTTCTTGCCCTGAATTTTCACGAACACTTCGAGCTGGGCCCTCTGCTGCGCTATGTCGACACGCTGCCTGGACAGACCGAAGACGCGCGACAGCGCCTGCGCAGCACCTCCCGGCGGGTGATCTCGAGACAGCTCGCACCGCTGCTGTCTTCCGCGACTTCAACGAGCCAGAAGCACCCGGCGTTTCTTGAGCTCTCGCTGAACTCGGACGCCACCGAACCCGCCGACAAAGCAATCTCCTGCGCATTGCCGGAAGGCTCGGCCGCTCCGGAGTCAGGCTCGCTTACGCTGCAATGCTCGAGCATGGTGATGGGCGTACCGCTGCAGATCGTCTCGCCGGACGGCCACGGACAGGCTTCAGGTCAACGTGCGCGCCGTGAACTGGGCCGCACAGACGGTCGGCATCTACTCGGTGCTGCTCGGGCCAAAAGGCGAATCGCAGACGCTCACGCCGCCGATCGAGTTCACGCTCTCGCCCTACTCGTTCCCGTTCTCGGATAACACGCTGCTGCCGAGTGGCAACCGCTTCGGCATCTACCTTACGCGCATCGACGACATCCCGGACGTCGCGCGGATCATGCGACTCTCTTTCGTCTGGTTCCCGAAGGACTTCGTGCGCGCCGCGCGAGCGACCGTTCGACCTGGATGTAGAAACGCCGCCGGACGCCGCCGCCCAATCTGGTTCCGCCGAGCCGGACCGCAAATCCGACGAGCGTGACGGCACCTAGCGAAGACGAGGGCCAGGGGCGGAATCGAACCACCGACACGCGGATTTTCAGTCACAAATTGAGATTCGCAACATCAATTGCATCAACCAGCAACTCCGCGCCAGATTCGGTGACGATGAAGTTGTTCTCGAACCCGGCGGGATCACTGACACCGGGGCGACTCAGGAAAGCTTCGGCCGATGATTATGTCTTCAAGCTCCGCCCTTGGCCTCTATGGTAGTCTGACAGTCGATTTCACGGGGGATTCGAGCGGCTTTTGCAGGTGCGTACGGGCCACCGCGACATGCGCCGCGCTCGATACCCGATTCACCATAAGCGAAGAAGAGCCACCATGAGCCAGATCGCCAATGTCATCTTGCCAGCGATAACGATGATCGCCCCGCGGGTTCGCGAGGTGTTACCGGAGATGGAGGAGCACCCGCTGCTGGCCAAGCTGATGGACCTCGAAGTGCCCGCCGCCCTCAAGCCGGCCGTCGATCCCGAAGGCCTTCGCTCACCGCAGCTTCAGGGACGACGAGTTCTGGCGGCATATCCCCGGCTACGCGGACGTCGATCGCGCAACCTTCCTGGATTGGAAGTTCCAGAACAAACACAGCATCACGAGCGTCGACAAGCTCGCCGTGTTGCTCCGGCAATCTCGTGTCACCGGCCTTTATCGATGATGTCCGCGCCGGCATCGCCCGCGCCCCAATGAACGTGCGGATCTCGCCCTACACCGTCAGCCTGACCAACTGGCCGATCCTTATCGCGACCCGCTGCGGATCCAGTTCCTGCCGGTCGCCTCGACCCAGTTGGCCGATCACCCGCGCCTGACCCTGGACTCGCTCCACGAGCGCGCCGACGCCCCCACACCCGGTTTGACGCACCGCTATTACGACAAGGCGCTGTTCCTGCCGCTCGACGTCTGCCCGGTCTATTGCCGCTTCTGCACCCGCAGCTACGCGGTCGGCGTCGACACCGAGCAGCGTCGAGAAGACCCGCCTGACGCCCGACCTGAAACGCTGGCATGCAGCGCATTCGCCTACATCGCCTCGCGCCCCGAGCTCGAGGACATCGTGGTCTCCGGCGGCGACATGTACTATGCTGCCGCGCCGCCCACCTCGAGCACCATCGGCACATCTGCTGCTGGCGATTCCGCAACATCCGCCGCATCCGCATCGCCACCAAGGGTCCGGCGGTGATGCCGCGATGAAGATCCTCACCGACGAGGCGTGGACCGACGCGCTGATCGAGCGTCGCCGATGCCGGCGCGTGCGACTGGGCAAGGAGGTGCTGCCTCCACACCCACTTCAACTGCCCGACCGAGATCACCGAGATCACGCGTCAGGCGCGATGAAGCTGCTCTTCGAGCGGCGGCATCACCGTGCGCAACCAGATCGGTCCTGATCCGCGGCGTCAACGACTCGGTCGCAACCATGACCGAACTGGTCCGCCGCCTCAGCTACATGAACGTAAGGCCCTACTACGTATACCAGCACGATATGGTCAGCGCGGTAGAAGAACTGCGCACCACGGTCGCCACCAATTGCACGATTGAGCGTGGCGTTCGTGGATCGACCGCGGGTTACAAACACTCCGCTGGCGATCGTCGATCTGCCCGGTGGCGGAGGCAAGCGCGACATCCACAGCTTCGAGCACTACGACCGTACCACCGGCATCAGCGTCTATCGCTCACCGGCAGTGCATGCCGAGCTGGCGTACTCTCTGCTGATCCAGTCGACCTGCTGCCGAAGGAAGGTCAGGAACGCTGGGCGCGTCCCGCCGAACACCAGCGGATGATCGGCGAGGCCATCAGCGCTGCAGGTCTCACCGGATGGCGCTGGCAGTCGAGTAAGAGGTGGGCGGTCAATGACATTCGTCGTCGGCGAAAGCTGCATCAAGTGCAAGCACACGGACTGCGTGGAAGTTTGTCCGGTGGACTGCTTTTACGAGGGTCCGAATATTCTCGTGATCCCACCCCGACGAGTGTCATCGACTGTGCGCTGTGCGTACCGAAGTGCCCGGTCAACGCGATTTTCGCCGAGGACGACCTGCCCGCGGACCAGAATGAATTCCTGCAACTGAATGCCGAGCTGGCGGCAATCTGGCCGAACATCGTGAAGATGAAGGCCGCGCCTTCCGATGCCGAACAGTGGAACAACGTGCCGGGCAAACGCAAACTGCTGGAGCGTTGAGCGGACCGCGGCGTAACGACCAGTGCCGACCGCCGCATCGCATGTTAGGCGACTGTCAATTGCTCGCAGTCATTTCACCTCTCCCACACCAGCTCTGCGACGACAATCTTTTCGTCAAGTCCGCTCAATTGGGGTTCGTGGAGATATAAAGCTTGTCGCCTTCAAGTCTGACGTTGCGTAACTGATCGGTCCCAGTCCAATTCTCGTTCCAAGAGATGTCGACATGATGTGCGTCACCGTGTCTCCGTCGACGGTGAAAGTCCCGGCATACGCATACATAGAACTGAAGAGCTCGGCCCTCTCCTCACTTGTGACATTAGCCATGTCGACCGGTCGGGGCCTCTTGTCCTTGACTAAGATCGCGTTCATCCGCCCGTCTCGGCTGTAGCTCAGAAAGCCGCTTGGAGAGCTCCCAAATATTTCGGTGGTCTCGCCGGTGGCCGCGACGCGCTGCGTGAAGCTAACGAGTTTCCATGTGCCGTAAAGACTCTCGGACATCGAGCCTGAACAACGGCTGGTGACATCAGCGCCATGACTAGAACGAGAACGAGTACCCGACGGGTCATTTTTCCGCCTCCTAGTGGTGGCAAATAAAGTCGACTAACTTCCGCGTTGAACAACTCGCGTGCAGCGCGGCCGGCAGGCCCGAACGACACATGACACGCCACGAATGGTGCCATCAGTCGCGGTGCTGAACTGTTCGCGGTACACCTGCAGTCGTAGGCGATTGTAGTCACAGTGGTCACTAAATGGTCACCAGGGTTCAAAGCGCGGCACAAACGCAGCGCTAACCTCGTCTAACTAAATGAAAATATTGGCGGCCAGGGCGGAATCGAACCACCGACACGCGGCTTTTCAGTCACAGATTGATTCACGCAAAAATCCCGCAGTGAACTGGTCGCACCGCTGTTCCTCAACGGATCTACGCTACTTCACGTTCACCGTGACCTTTCTTGATCGTCCCCGTGAAGCTGTTTTCATCCTTGGCGTAGGCCGTCGTCACGGTTGTGTAAAGGTCCTCGCCACACGTCAGCAGTCTCGGCTTCCGTAAATGAATGGGATCGTGCGCTCGAGTCTTGCCGGCGCCGACCTGCTTGCCGTTGATCGAGAGCGTCCCGGTGCCGCCCGCTCCGGGCTTGCCGCCGCCCTCATAGGCAAAGTCGTAGGTGACGGTGACCGGGCCGGCGGGCAGGCGCTCGCTGGACGCTGATGGTCGTCACGTGCGCCCAGGAAGTTGTAGGCAAACGCGGGCCGCCCGTCCTGACGTACAGGCTCCAGCCGGAATGCGCGCCGCCCTGCGCGAGGATGACGCCCGAACCGCCGCTCTCGAGCTCCGGCGGTGATCGAGGAGCTCCGGTTCTTCACGTCGATGAAGGCGTTCTCCTTCATCCCGATCATGCCCGGGTAGAGCGTCAGCGACGTCCGGCCTCCCATGAACTCGGGACGTCCGGCGAGCGTGGCGTTGAATCGCTCCTGGGCGCGATCGTCGAGCGGCAGCACGTTGTACTCTGATCGCCTCCTGCCATGAAGGCCGCCTGCAACTCCTTGAGCTTGTCGGGATGCTGTGCCGACACGTCGGTGGAACAGCTGTAGTCCTCCGTCATGTTGCACAGGTCCCACTTGTCGTCGGCGTAAGAAGTCGTGCGCGGTTTCGGCTCCCACGACACTTTGTGCAGGGTCGAGGCGTACCAGCCGTCCTTGTAGATGCCGCGGTTGCCGTAGATCTCGTAGTACTGCGTCGTGCGTGCCGACTTCGCCTGCGCGTCGTCGAAGGAGTTCATCATGCTCACGCCTTCGATCGGTTTTTGCACGACGCCATTGACCGTCTTCGGCTGCGGCAGTCCCGCGGCGGCCAACACCGTCGGGACGACGTCGATCACGTGGTGATACTGCTTGCGGAGCTCGCCTTTCGCCTTGATCCCTTTCGGCCAGGACACGATCGCCCCGTTGGTGGTCCCGCCCAGTTGCGTATGGAGCTGCGAATACGCGAACGGCGTGTTGTCGCCGAATGACCATCCGGCCGGCGGCGTCATCGCGGAGTGCGGCCCGCCGACCTCGTCGAGCGTCTTGAGCTGATACTCCAGCGTCTCCGGCGACTGGTTGAACGTGCTCATGGTGTTGAACACGCCGAGCCGGCCACCGTTGGGGCTCGCGCCGTTGTCGCCCGTGACGTAGATGATCAGGGTGTTGTCCAGCACGCCGACGTCTTCGATCGCCTGCACGACCCGGCCGATCTCGTAGTCGGTCAGCTCGGCAAACGCCGCGAAGAGCTCCTGATAGCGGATCGCGACCTTCTTCTCGTCGGCGGTCAGCGTGTCCCAATCGGGCGCGATGTCGGCCTTGGCCGTGAGCTTGGTGTTCTCCGGGACGATGCCGAGCTTCTTCTGGCGGGCCAGAATCTCGTCGCGATACTTGTCCCACCCCATGTCGAACTTGCCCTTGTACTTGTCCCGCCACGCGTTGGGAGCTGCACCGGATCGTGCATGCCCTGGGCCGGGTAGTAGACGAAGAACGGCTTGTCGGGATTCAGGGACTTCTGTGCCTTGATCCATTCGATCGCGCGATCGGCGAGATCGGTCTGATAGTAGTAGTTCGGGTCCTTCGACGGCGGGGCGCAAGCGTCGTGTTGTCGTGGGCCACCGGCGAGAACTGGTCGGATTCGCCGATCACGTTGCCGTAGAACCTCTCGAATCCGAGGCCCGTGGGCCACTGGTCGAACGGCCCCGTGAGGCCGCTTTCCCACGGCACATACTCGTGCGACTTGCCGAACATCGCCGTGCTGTAGCCGTTGAACCGCAGGATCTTGGCGAGCGGCGCCACGCTGTTCGGCAGGACGGACGTCTGGCCCGGAAAGCCTGTCGCCATTTCCGAGATCGTGCCCATGTTCGCGCTATGAGGATTGCGGCCCGGTGAGCAGCGCCACGCGGCTCGCCGAGCAGATCGGCGCGGTATGGAAATTGGTGTAGGTCAAGCCGTTCTTGGCGAGACGCTCGATCGGTCGGCAGGTGCATCACGCCGCCGAACGTCGTCGAGCCGGCGTAGCCGAAATTATCGAGCAGGATGACCAGCACATTGGGCGCGCCCGCCGGCGCCTTGACCTCGAAGATGGGCGGCGCCTTGGCATTGCGGGCATCGAGCTCGGTGATCGCCGGATACGTCGGCTCGGCAATCGGAAGAACCGCGCGGTCAAGCTCCCGGAACTGCACCGCAGGTTCCTGCTTCTGCTGGCCGCAACCCGCAATGCCACTGAGCGAGCAGCAGCAGCGAGTGCCGTGAGAAGGACTCTCTTTTCATCATGGAAACCCTTGGAAGGAGATGCCGCCCGATTGTCGAGCGCAGGCTAACTGTAGCAGTCGTCATTCCGCGCCAGTTACGGACGCGGGCAAAGACGTCTGCGAACCCGGATTCAGCAAAGGGGATGGTGGCCAGGGGCGGAATCGAACCACCGACACGCGGATTTTCAGTAGCAGGCACAGCTGCCCTTGCCGCTCGCCAAGCCGAAGACCTGACACGGTTTTACTCGCAGCGGGCCTAAGGCGGCCCCGCGCCCGACCGACCCTATTCCGAACCTGGACGCGCGGGCGCGCGGTGCAATCTGCGCTCTCTGCCGAAGTAGTTCAACGAGTTACTCGCTCCCCGACCGAACCGTGACCGACCGGGTCTCCTCCCAGTTTCTTCCCAGGCAGAAAGTATCGCGCACGAGAATCGGCCCGAGCAAGCCGCCGATGGGCTGCGGCACCAATAAATGCAGGAACGTCCACTGGACGAATGCCCGCAAACGTATCGCTGAGCGACCGCGCAATCGTGATCGCAGGATTTGCGAAGAAGCGGATGCAGTAAACCAATAGGCGGCACCGATCCGGAGGCGGCTACACGCCAAGCGGCCTCGCGCACCGAGGGCGACGTGAAGACCACCAGCACGCCATCGCCCGGCGGTAGCCACCCTGCCAGCCATTGTGCAAATCCGGTTCGTACATGCGTCGAGGCATGCACAAGTGGCAATCTCGAACATTGCGTTTGCCAACAACGCGCCTGCACAGCAGCCGGCAATCTGAACGGCGATGTAGCCAGCAGCCGCCGTGGGGCGAAGATCGCCACGAGCGCCGCTACGAGGACACCACGGGATTGAAATGAGCGCCGCTAACCGGACCGAGCATCGCGATCAACGTCGCCAACACAGCTACCGTCGCGCCGGTGTTGGCCAGGAGCGATTGCCGCGCTACCGCCCGCAAGGCGCTCGCCCGTGATGCCCGAGCCGATCACCGCCGCAGCAAGCAAGAACGCGCCGAGCGCCTCCGCAAGTAGTTTGCGATCCAGCGACAACTCAGCTACTTCGTCCGTGGAGGTGGTCTTGCCAATCGAGTTCAGACGTTCTTGGCAACTTGATCTGGTCCAAGAGCGGATTGGAAGACTCGTGAATATCCTAATTCGCTGGCTGAGTTCGCGAAATGCGTTAAAGAATGCATGCCGTTTCTGGTCTTCTGTCCCGACCACGGCAGCCGGGTCGGCGATGCCCCAGTGCGCCGTCATTGGTTGGCCGGGCCAGACGGGGCAGCATTTCTCCAGCTGCGTTGTCGCAAACCGTGAAAACGAAGTCCAACACTGGGTGCCCAGGCGCGGCGAATTCGTCCCATGGCTTACTGCGCAGCTGCTCGGTCGGAATCTTGTTTTGCTTCAGCAACGCAAGCGCAAGCGGATGTACCGCCCTTCGGATGACTGCCCGCGCTATACGCCTTGAACTGACCTCCTCCCAACTGATTGAGTACTGCTTCCGCCAAGATGCTGCGCGCCGAATTGCCGGTACACAAGAACAGCAATGAATGGCTGAAAGCTCATTTCAGTGCAGCTCGTGGGTTCACAGCATGGCTTGCCCGAGTTCCTTCCATGCCGCCTCCGTACACGGTGCTTTCGCCAGTCGTCAGAAAGGTCTCCCACTGCACGCCTTGCGGGTCCTCGATCCAGCTCTTCGCTTTTGGCATAGCAACAGGTTGACTGTCCTTCGTTCAGCACGGGACGATGTGCGTGATCGAGTCGAGCAAACACCTCAGCCAATTCGGCGTCGGTCTCAACCTGGATTCCGAGGTGCTGAATGCCGGTTGCCTTATCGCGCCTGCATAATTGCGGAAGTTAACGCGGGGATCGTCAAGCATCCATTTCGCGTAATCATCCTTTTTGGACCGTGGGACCCACGGCAAACAGAGTTGAATAGAAGCGCACCGACTCATCAAGGTCGGCAACGCTGACGTGAACGTGGAGACGCTTCATGGTCATTGATCCTTTGATAAAAACTCACGCCGCCTTGGGCGACTTTGCCTTGCGGGCTGGTGCGCACTCTGGGGCGCAGGCGGCGGCGTCGACGCAACACTCGTCCGTGAGATAGCCAACCAGATCGTTCATGGTGGAGAAATCTGCGCTGTAAAAGAGCTGGCGTCCCTGCCGCATCTGCTGATGAGCCCAGCGCCTTGTAGCGCCTGCACAAGTGGAACGTGAGCGACGACGGGGTAAGTCCGATGCGCTCCCCCACAACACCCGCTGGCAGCCCTTCCGGCCCCTGCTTAACGAGCAATCGGTGATAGCGAGTCGATGTTCGTGCGCCAGGCACCAACGATCGAACGGCAGCAAGGGATTTCATATCTTAACGATATTACATGGAATATCGTATCGTCAAATACACAATTTCCGGGAGGTAGGCTTCAAGTTCAACCGTTGGATCGACGTTGGTTACGGGCAGCGTCTTTTTCGAGTGACGCATCAACCCCACTGGAATCGCGGCAGGACAAACGCAAACAGACTGCTCAGCACGAGCAACCCTACGCTCACGGCATAGAGTCGCCCATCGATCTGCCGCAAGCGCATGCACTTGCGCCCCAAAACTGAATCAAGTGGACAAGGTAGCCGACGCTGGCCCACACAAGCAACAATCCGCTAATCACCAACGCAGGTGGTGCGCGATGCCGACGACCGCTGCCTTGTGTTCGCTGAGCCAGATCAACTGCGGGAAGGTCGTTATCAGTCCAACGACTGGCAGCGCCAGCCTCCGATCGAGACCATCACAGCCGGCAATACGCAGCACACCAGCGTCGTTGAACTCGCGAGGAGCGCTGCGACAGCTGCGCCGAGACTCTCCCTGCCGCCGGTAATCACTTTAGCCGAGCTCTTCAATCTCTCGCGGATCGCAGCGACGGGCGTATCGGTGCGCTCAATCGACTTGATGTCGTAGCCGGCGTCGGTCAGCGGTCGCTCGCAGCTCTTGATCCGGGATATCGGCCCCGTCCTTGGTTTGCTACGGCAACGAGCTTGTCTTCCAGGCTCACTCACCACATCGGCCGACCGCCGGATTCTTGCGAAAAGGTCTTCTCAATACCTCTTGCGCAAAACGCGCAGACGAGCCCGTTGACCTTCATTTCGATCGTATTGGCCTCGGGCGGCTGCGGACGCCACCAGCAGGACCCCTATCAGCAATATTGACTTTAAACATGGATATTTCCTTAGTTCAGAAATTGATCATGAACATGGCTTGCAACTTGCCGTCCGTGGTCGCACCGGCTTCGACCCAGACCGCCCCCTTGAAGACTCGAAGCAGAAATGCCGTTTCGGTGCCCTCACTGATTTCGCCGGTAATACGCCTGCCCTGCACTAAGAGCCAGTGTCGCGACACCGTCGTAGTCGTGCTCATAGGGGGCAATCCGAGCTGCAACGTGTCGATTCGGTGCGAGAACTCTGATGACTCGTAGAGGTCGCTCTTGAGTGAGGCATAAACGCGTCGAGTCTCGTAGTCCGCCTGCAATCCGGCGTTCCATGCGTGAATGCGTCATTGTTGGACTCGGACACTTTCGCATTGCCTCGGCGCCGCCCCACGCAAAGACGTTCGCCTGAGAGCCTTCGCGATTCCAGCGTTTCACGAGGTAGTTAAATCGGGCGTAGGTGATGTCTCGCGATCGCCCGTCGATGTCGCTGTTCAGGCGTAGGTGCCCGCCTCCCACAGAGTAGAAATAGCGAGGGCGTAGAACAACTGCAGTTCCTCCATCGTGCCCGCGCCGTACTCGCCCATCACGGTCGTGCCATGGGCAAATGCAATTGGCTTGGCGGCAGCAATTCCCGGGTAAGGCATGACAGCAACAGCGCAGTGGCTGCCGATGCTTCAATCATTCGTTTCATTAGCGATTCCTCCAACGGCGAAACGCGAGCGCTCGATCGCCCAGCGATATGGCGGGCGATCAACATCAACTACGGTTTTCCAGCCGATTGGAGGCGGGTTAACGGGTGAATAAACCCGACTGGGAAGCAGTGGCGATGTGGACACTGAATGAGCGATACCGATCGATGCCCGCGACACCAGCACGATCGCCGGTGCCGGAGCAGTCACACCGATACATGCAACCGCACAATTCCCTGACATGAGACCGCCGGGCGGACAGCAGGGACAATCCTTGTGCGCGGCGTCCGTCCCCATACCGCAATCCGCGGCGGACATTGCGACCGAATGGGCAGCCAATGCCATGGCGACAGGTGCAATCACGACCGCCTGCAAAGTCAGGAGGACGACTAGAGAAAGCTTCGCATTGCTTGCCGGCCAGTCATTGGGGAATAGTACGCCAACCGCACGGCCACGAGCCGCAGCCAATCCGACAGCCGTCATTTCCGGGGTTCGACAATGGATGGTGGCCAGGGGCGGAATCGAACCACCGACACGCGGATTTTCAGATCGCGTTCAGTCAGAAAAAATAGAGCAACCTGGCGCCGTTGTACCATTCGTCGTGAGAGTCTCTGGCTAGCTGACACCGGGGATGCCATGCTCATCGCGTTGCTAAGTGTGTTGGCGCTGGCGGGCGTGATTTGCGGCGCCAAGTTGCTACGAGCGACGGTTGCTCGTGCTGAGTGGCCCTCGCGTCGAGTCAATTGTTCTCGGCGCTGTCACCAACTTTTCGACACGCTCGGAATCGGGTCCGTTCGCGCCCACCATGGCGTGGCTCAAGCTACGGAATCTCGTTCCCGATCGGCTCATTCCTTCTACGATGCTCGTCGGACACACCTTACCCAGCGTGACACAGGCGCTTATTTTCCTGGTGTTTGCTCGGCGTCTTGGTTGATCCAGTGCTGCTTGTCGGTAGCGTCACGGCACTCTTTGCTGGCGCGGTGCTCGGCGCTCCGCTTGTAACCAGAATGCGCGTCTGGCTTGTTCAGTCGATTGTCGGTTGCGCGTTGATCCTTGCGACGCTTCTCTACACATTGTCCAGTCTCAACCTGATGCCAGTCGGTGGCGTCGCGGGCTCTCTGCCGCCGTTGTTGACGATTATCGCGATCGCCGCGAACTTCGTGTTTGGCGTTCTGCTTAACTTCGGCGTCGGCAATTATGCGCCGACGCTTGTAATGTTCAGCTTGATGGGCATGGACCCGCGGCTGGCCTTTCCGATCATGGCGGGCGGCGCCGCATTTGCGGCCTCAGGGGCTAGCATTCGTCACCTCGGCATCGGAGAAATCGACGTCCGCATCGCCGCGGGCCTCGCCCTTGGAGGCATACCCGCCGTCCTGCTTGCCGCCTTCGTCGTCAAGTCCATGTCAGTCGAGATGTTGCGCTGGCTCGTCAGCACCGTCGTGCTCTACACCGCGCTGGTCATGCTCAGGGCCGCTTACATCGGGCGTCGAGCGGACCGGGCGCAGGTGGGAGCAATCGCCTCTCCGGCAAGGGAATGAACTCGGGCGCTCTGCGTGACGCTGATCCCTGACGCTCAGGGACGCAAAACTCGAATGAGTGATTGAGATGAATGGTGGCCAGGGCGGAATCGAACCACCGACACGCGGATTTTCAGTCACGAACTGATTTCCGCAACATCAACTGCATCAACCGGTTAGTCGGGACGCCCGTTGCAACCGAATGTCCCACGATGCGGGACGGCGCATGACTGATTCACGCAAACTCCCGCACGGATCTCTAGGCAATTAGGGGCTCGCAACTGCGCTCGGGTCTGACGGTGGCTTCCTTACAACCAGTGTGCTCAGCCCAGAGCCAACCATTTTCCTGCGCGCCTGATGTAGGTTGTAGTTATTCGCAGACTGCGTGTACGGTTCACCTTTGCTGGCACCGTGAACCGTGTCCAGTCAAGACAACTACTGCCGTGTCACCATCTATTCGAATAGTTTCGTCGGTTAGGTCTTGAGACAGGATGACTTCGTTTTCGTCCCCGATGACGGCCTTGATGAGCCCTTCCTTGTCCGGTTACACCCCGGCACCAAGAAGTGACTACAAACTGATCGTCCAAAATCTGCCTTAACTTCACCACGTCGCGCTTGATTTCGGCTGCAGTCCATTCCTGCTCCAATTGGAGCGCCTGCCGTTCGGCTTCAGCGGACGATGTCTTGGGGTCACTGGCGTTGGCCGCGATGCAAGGGCAGCGCCACTGCCCATTGATGATGATGATTCCCAAAAATGACATGTTCATTTCTCGTCCACCTGCTTCATTTCGACCATTCTTGCGGTCTTAGCAAGCCCTGGCGATACAGTACACGAACGCCGCTCGCGGCGGGGCGCAACTGCGGCGATTCTCGCTCGGCCAGGGGCGGAATCGAACAACTGGTTAGCCGGCGCGCCCGGATAGCGGTGCTGAAGATGGTGGCCAGGGCGGAATCGAACCACCGACACGCGGATTTTCAGTCACAGACTGAGACTTGGACAATTTACTGCATCAGCCGGTAAGCCGCAGCGACAGTCTGACCTCGTAACTGTCTGACCTCGTAACTGAATGTCCAGACAGACTCGTTTATTCGAAGGCCTAATTCGCCTTGCGTTTCTTGGCCTCAATTCGCTCGTCCACACTCTTTCTGATCTGATCAATACCAAAGCTGGCTGGCGATTGGCTGGGCGGGTACTCAACGAACGTCTCCAGGAACGCCGCCGCTCTCATTACCGCATCCGCGGTGAGGTAGATATTTTCCCCTCGCCATTGGTCGTAGAGAGCGCCAGAAATTTCCGCGTGTTCGTATGGATCCATGCGCAGGTTGAACATCTTCGGAAAGCGTAATTCAGTAAATGGATTCGCCCACACGTTCACGCTGCCCTGGCTGCCGCTGTTCCGCGAACACAAACTTCCAGTCGTCGAAACGCATGCGCGACCAGATCGCCGTCGTCGTTGAAATAGTAGAACTCGTTTCGCGCGCCCTTGGGCTGTTGGCCCGTCAGGTAGGGCAGCTGATTGAAGCCGTCCAGATGGTTTCGGAACGATCCCTCGCCGGCCGTTGGCGTCCAGCCCTTTAGCAGTCGATCTTTGACAGCTGGAATCGCCGGCGGCCGCCAGCAGTGTCGGGAACCAATCGAGTCCCGAGAACATCTCGTTCGAGACCTCATCCGGCCTTGATCTTGCCCGGCCAGCGAATCATCGCCGGAACGCGGAATGCGCCTTCCCAGTTCGTGTCCTTCTCCGATGCGGAATGGCGTGGTCGCGGCGTCCGGCCAGCTGAAGCTAGTTCGGGCCGTTGTCGGTGGTGAAGATGACGATGGTGTTGTTCGGCGATCGCCAGGTCGTCCAGCGTCTTCAGCAGCTTGCCGACGTTCTGGTCCATCTCCCACATGCCGTCGGCATATTCGTTGCCCGGCATGCCGCTCTTGCCTCGATGATTCCTGCCGGACATGCGTGAAGGCGTGCATGCGCGTGAAGTTCATCCAGGTGAAGAACGGCTTGTTGCCTTGCGCCTGCTTGGTCATGAAGTCCGATGGCGGCTGCCGTCGTTTCGTCGTCGATCGTTTCCATGCGCTTTCGCGGTCAGCGCGCCGGTGTCTTCGATCTTGCCGTCGGCGAAGCTGTGGATGCACGCCGCGCGGGGTTGTACGCCTTGAGGAAACTCGGATCGTCCTTCGGCCAGTAGGGCCGTTCCGGCTCCTCTTCGGCATTCAGGTGATACAGGTTGCCGAAGAACTCATCGAAGCCGTGGTTGGTCGGCAGATACTCGTCGCGGTCGCCCAGATGGTTCTTGCCGAACTGTCCGGTCGCATAACCCAGCGGCTTGAGCGCCTGTGCGATGGTGATGTCGCGCTTCTGCAGGCCGACCGGCGCTCCGGGATGCCCGACCTTCGACAGGCCCGTACGCAGCGCGCGCCTGGCCGGTGATGAAGGTCGAGCGGCCGGCCGTGCAGCTGTTCTCGGCGTAGTAGTCCGTGAACATCATGCCTTCCTGGCAATGCGGTCGATGTTCGGCGTCTTGTAGCCCACCACGCCCGGCGTGTAGGCGCTGATGTTCGTCGGTCCGATGTCATCGCCAAAAATAACCAAAATGTTCGGCTTGCTCGTTTGCGTCTGAGCAATGGCATTTGTCGAAATGCCGAACAACGCGAGTCCCGCCCAGGCCGTGGTGATGACGCTCAGCGGCCACTGCATTCTGTCCCTCATGACTTGCTCCTTATGCCCTGCGATTGCAGACACGTCACACAGGACTCGCAGGCCCGCATGAGCCCGAGGCCAGTAATAATGCTCCGCACGGCAGACAGCGCCTATACGACCAATGACCTATGTGCGCGCTCGTCCGCCCCCATCCTGCTTCATAGGTGGCGTCGGGCAGAGCGAATTCCGACGGACTTCTACTTATCGGATTTTTCGCGATCGAGCTCGTTGCTTGATTACATCGTACATTTGGTCGAGGCCAATTTTGCCCTCCTCGACTGAGCGTTGCAGAGACTTGGCCAATGCCACTGGAATCACGTGTCCAACTCCGCGCTTCTCTTGCTTTACAGTCGGCCACCCACAGGCTCATCGATCTTCGTCTTCCGATGCTTGTTCATAACCGCACCGACCGCTGCCGCTACGCCAACAATCCACGCCTTTTCTTGGTTGCGTCGCCAAATACACGCTCGGTCGATATGACGCAAAGGAAAGTGCTCCTGCCTTTTCTGTCGAGTACATGCAGGTGGTCTCCCGCGTGCTCCACGGCCTCATTGATTGCCACTTCTACCTCGTGGCACTTCTCCTGATCGAGCCTCAACCAATTCCGCAGCCGAGGCGAACAGACACGCCAGCAAGGCTACGCTGCCAAAGAGAAAAGTAACTGGGGCTTCGCAATAGCTGCTTCGCCACATGACTTGAGAGTCGCAGCCATCGCGACGCACCACGGTCTTTGTAATGGCTATGGGAAGTGTCCGACTCCACCCGAATCAAGGTCAGCGGCCACTGTCGGACAAATTGAATGTGTCTATCTCGTATTCCGCGTAGCCGAAATGGAGGGTCACGAGGTCGAGCGGCCTTATGAGATCGCCTTCGTACGTGTTGCTCACGCCGTGCTGCCGCCTTACGCTTGCCATGTAGGTTGCGGAGTGGTCCGGAGCTTGATTATCGCCTCTTGTGAGGATGCTCAGGTTGCCCAAACCGTGTGCGCCTAGTTGAGCAAGATACGCTGAGTAAAGCTGAAAAAGCAGAAGCGAAGAATGTTGGCCAGGGGCGGAATCGAACCACCGACACGCGGATTTTCAGTCACAAACTGAGATTCGCAACATCAACTGCATCAACCGGTTAGCCGGGGCGCCCGTTGCAACGAATGCCCCACGATGAGGACCGTGCAGGACTGATTCACGCAAAACTCCCGCAGAGGCCCCGCGGTCTCCTAAGACGCCGGAGCCGGCCGCAGCAACTCAGGCTTGAAGAACCGGCTCGCAAGTCGCCGCCAAGATGATCGGCGCGAAACCGATCACGGCGGCAAAGACCAGCAGAGCCCGCATTGCCGATCACCCCGGCCTTGAAAAGCCCGTAGCCCGATGAAAAGCAAGACATGAGTGAGGGCTCCGGCGGCGTACGCCACGCCCACGACCTTGCCGCTGTACGGTCCGCGAATCGCGCAGGCGTAAATGACCCAGACGGACAACGGAACAAACAAGAAGGCGGCGCTCCATAGGCCGGTGTTGTAAGCGCCCGCCGCGACGCCGCCCGCGGTGTGCACAAGCCCGTTGGCGAAGAGCAATCCCCAGAAGCTGAGGCCGATGAGGACGTTGCGCCGGAAGAGGTACGCCGCCAGCGGCGCCCCGAACCACATGAGAGCGATGTTCACCACCGGGTAGAAGGCCAGCGGAATCGGACAGTCCGGATACGGCGGAAAGCCAATCTTCTCGCAGATCATTTCCTGGATTGAGTAGTCGAAGCCCAGCACCGGCAGGCTGTATTCCTCGAACTGATGCATCCAGTAGAGCGGCACGGCGAGCCACGCCAGCCACGCTGGATCACGCCAGCGCGATACCGTGGTGTTGCCACGGAATGTGTCGGTCAGTCAGCAGGATGGCGACCATCACGATCGCCCCGCCCACCCCAATGAACGGCCAGACGGTGTAGAACCAGTGCGATTGCATTATGAGTTTCCCTTCTACTTGATAGGCATCAGTAGGGGCACGCAAAACAGGTGGTGCGGGTGAAACGGCTTCGGCAGAATCCCGCATCCGTCACGCAGGTTTAAGCTCTGGGCAAGATTTGGTTAACCTGCGGTCGCCTGCCCAAGCATTTCAGGAAATAATAGCAAGGGGCGGAATCTAACCACCGACATGCGGATTTTCAAGCGCATGACCACGAGTCATGCGCATACGCCGAACCTGGGTCACGCTCACCTTCTTCACCGCTGGCGGTTTCCAGTTCCGTCGATGACCTGCTTCTTGGGAACGTAGAGCCGCAGAGCGAGCTTGAAGCCCTCTTTGGGGCTCGGCAACCAGTTGCGTTCCTTTCCCTTGCCCGGCGATTCGTTCTGAATGTAAATGGTCAGGGAACCGTCATCGCCAGCCTTCATGTTGCTGCGGTCACCGAGAGCGTAGCGATTGATCAGGATTGTCGACGAGGTAGGAATCGCTCGTCGTACATGGTGATCGACCAGAACGCGTCAACGGGTGGAATCTCGTCCTTGGTAAAATGCAGTTCGTACTTGTTCGCGCCCTCAAACTTGTTTCCGTCGCTGTCTACCAATGCAAGCGGATAAATCGCGTCCTCGACAAGATTGCCGCCCACGCCAAAGAACGTCCACGCAGCCCTATAGGTGTACTTCGTTCCATAGCGGCCAAGATCGTGCGACCTGCCAGCCATTGATCATTTCACCATTTTCGATTCTTCGTCGCGGATCGCCTGCTGAGCGGCGGCGATGCCGCCAGTCGATCGCCTTTCGCGTATCGGCATCGAATTCTGCGGTGGAGAACTTCGCACCGGGCATGACGCCAAGCTTGGCGAGTCGCGCCATGATTGGTGCATCCGCGGGCCGGGAGGATTGTCCACCAGCAGGTCGGCCAGTCGCCCGAAGTACTGGATCGGCCGACATGCCGAAAACCAGTTTCAGGATGGGGGTATTGGAGTCGACGCCGGGCTTGACGTCGACGCTGTCAGGCGGCAGTGTAGTCCGTGGCTGTGCCTTTCCAGTGCGAGAGCGGAATCAGCTTGTAACCATCCTGAACCTTGTGGACTGCGGTCGTAATCGGACTTGCCGCCGGTATAAGTCCGTCCGCCCAGTGCAAGAGAGGCTCGTGTCGACACGAATCTCCTCCAAACCGGCGGGCAGAGTGCCCGTGAAGTCGGCCCGACCAGCGCAAAGTTGCCGCCTTTGTTGCCGTGGGTGCGATAACCGGGTGCGGCCGGCACGTCGTTCCGAGGCATCTATGATCTGCATGAGCCACCAACGTTTGCCCTCCATCGGCGGCACGACCAGAACGATCGGTTCAGCGGCCAGGTCGACATTGGCTATCGAATACAGGGTGTCCACATTCATCCCGACGATCGTGTTGTTCTTGGCGTCGGGAAATTCACGGTGATGGTTGAACTGGTTGAATGGCGCTTGCCCGCCTTCAGGCTTTGCGACGTTGGTTTGCGCGTCCGCCTGGAGGGCGATGTATACGAGCGGCAAACCGAAGAGATAGCCGTCCTGTGCGATCGATCTGGCTTCGGCCGCAGTGAGCTTGTCTTCTGCAGGCTTTTCCTTCGCGCATGCGCCGAGGGCGATGGCCAGTATTCCGACGGAGCAGCTTGGTTTGAACTGCGTTGGCAACTTCAAAAGCCAGTCCCTGGTCCCGATCAATCTGAATCGTAGCGCCGCGCTAGAGGCGTTGGCATAGAACCTTGGTCCTACGCCAATTCGAGGCGGCGGTGTTTGTGCGTGAGAAAAGGAAGGATGGTGGCCAGGGGCGGAATCGAACCACCGACACGCGGATTTTCAGTCCGCTGCTCTACCAACTGAGCTACCTGGCCATTTGCGGGGCTGCGTATTAGACAGGGCGGCCGTCGCGGGCGTCAAGAATTGCCGCGAAATTCTCCGGTTTTGAGATCTACGCCCGCCTTCCTCAATGCATTCTGCAGCGGCTTCAGCAGGTCGCCGTAGCTTTCCGCGCGGCTTGCGCGCGACTCGAGCGGCCGGCGGACCTGCATGCGTGCTCATCGTGCCGATGACGCGGCGGCTCTCCCAGAAATTGCGGCAGCCAGGTTCCCAGTCGAGGCCGCAGGCGGACAGCAGCGCCGGACCCGCGGCTTCGAAGTCCCGGACGAAATCCTCGTACTGGCACGGTCGTGAATCGCCCGGCGCGCGACGCGTTCCCAGTGCGCCATCAGTCGCGCGTACTCGCCGTAGTAGTGCCCGATGTCCTCGAGCCGGTTGGCGTACTGATTCGCCTTGCCGAACTGGTTGCGGAATATCGAGAGCCCGGTTTCGACGGGACTGCGCCGCACGTGGATGATCCGCGCGTCCGGAAACAGCCGCGCGATCATGCCGATGGCGTCGTAGTTCCAGGGATTCTTGTCCGTCACGACGCGGATGCCGGGCTGCGCCTCGACTTCCTGCCAGTACGACTTGCGCCAGTCCCGCAAGGTCTCTTCGTCGATCGCGGAAGCCGGCTTTCCGAGCGGGAGGAAGCGCTCCATGATCCAGCGCATCGCCATGCGTTCCCCTGCGGCGAGCACCTTCGAATGCGCGCCGATGATGCTCTCGATCAGGGTCGTGCCCGAGCGCGGCATGCCGACGATGAAGACGGCTCGCGGCCCGGTCCCCTCTTCCCCAGAGCGGGGACGGTCTCGAACCGCGCAATCAGCTCGTCGACTTGCTGGCGGCGCGCCGACGGATCGTAGCTGAGGCCTTCCGCGCGGCCCTGGTCCCGCGCCAGGCGATTCGCGCGCTCGTACGCCGCGAAGGCCGGTTTGGCGTCGCCCTGCGGCCTCGAGGCAGTCGGCGAACGCAAACCCGGCCGTCACGCGATCGACGAGGCGCAGCTCCTTCCGGTCAACCAGCGACTCGAGCGCCGCCAACTCGTCCTTCGACAATCGCCCATTCGTCAATTGTGCCAGCGCCTTGTACGCCGAGGGCTCGTTCGGGGACGCCACCAGCGCGCGCCGCACGTAGGATTCCGCCTCGTCGTAGCGTCCGGAGACCATCAGGAGGACCGCTTTCGCCGAGAGCATGTGGCCGAGTTCGGGGTTGAGCGCTTCGGCCTCATCCAGTGCCTTCGCCGCGCTGTCGAATTCGAGTGCGGAGATGCAGAGGCGCGCATAGGTCGCGAGGTGCCGTGCATTCCGCTCGCCGAGGCCGAGGGCGTGCCGGAAATTCTGCATCGCCTGCCGGAAGTATCCCGTCTCCCACTGCGCTTTCGCGAGCGCGCGCCACGCGGCCGGCTCGCGCGGCTGCGCGGCCCCCAGGCTTGCGCGGCCTTCCTCGAGCGCCACCCAGTCCGCGCGCGATTCGTGGATGCTGGCATAGAGGCGGAGGATCGCGGCGTTCCCCGGTGCGAGGCGCGAAGCCTCGCCGAGAATCGCGCTCGGCTCGGCCGTTTCGCCCGCGTCGAAATTCGCCTGCGCGCGCTTGAAGAGGAGCGACGGGTCCTGCGGCTGGAGTTCGGTGGCGCGCTGGAAATGTCCGGCGGCTTCATCGAAGCGCCGCTGCTTCGCCTTCAGCTCGCCGAGCCGTTCCCAGGCCCAGGCTTGCTGCGGCTCGTCATCGACGATCCCGGCGACGATGCCCACGGCCTCGTCGAGGCGCTGCTGCTGCTGCGAGCCATTGCGCGAGATTCATGCGAAGCGCCGCATGCGCGGGCGCGATCTCGACCGCCCTGTCGAAGCGGCGTCTCCCGCTTCATCGGCCCGCCCGACCTGAAGCAGCATGAGTCCGTAGACGCTGTTCGCCTCGGCGCTCTCCGGGTCCTGCTCGACGGCGTTGCGATAGTGATCGAGCGCTTCGGCCGTGCGGCCGGCCCTGCGCGCCGCGTGCCCCTGCTGCATGCGCTGCTGTGACGGATTGGCGCTCATCGGTTCATTTCGCCGCGTCCGGATCGACGAAGCCCTGCGGGGCCTCCGGATCCGCCGCCAAAGAAGTATTTCTCCATCTCCGCGACCAGGAACTTGCCGCGCCTTGGGCTCGAACGCCACGAGCCGGTATTCGTTGATCAGCATCGTCTGGTGGCCGAGCCATTTCTGCCAGGCTTCCTTCGAGACGTTTTCGAAGATGCGCTGGCCGAGCTCACCCGGATACGGCGACCGGTCGAGGCCTTCCGCTTCGCGGCCGAGCTTGACGCACTGAACCATTCGGGCCATTCCGGATCTCCTCGAGCAATCTTGCCACGGGCGCGGGCAGTCCGACCGCCGGGACCGACGCAAGTTCGTGCCAGCCTGCATCGCCGTCGCCGACACCCCCACCCTTCCCGCCCACTTCGATGACCCAGGGCTCGATGTCGAGGTCGAAATGCGTGAATGCGTGGCGAACCAGCGGGAAGTCGCGCCGGCTGCTGCGCCGCCGCTCCGAAACCGGCCGCGAGCCAGGCCTGGGCCGACTCTTCGTCCGGGAATTCGGGCGGCGCCCACAGCCCGCCCCAGATGCCGCGCGGCGGGCGGCGCTCGAGCAGCACGCGTCCGCGCGCGAGCACGAAAATCATGTGCGTGCGCCGCAGGCGCCGCGGCGCGCGGCGGCGCGCGACCGGCAGTTCCTGCGCGCGCCCGGTCGCGAATGCGCGGCAGCCGGATGCGAGCGGACAGCGATCGCAGGCCGGGTTCGATCGCACGCAAACCGTGGCTCCGAGATCCATGATCGCCTGCGTGTATTCGGCGATGCGGCTGTGCGGCGTGCAGGCCTCCGCCAGTGCCCACAGCTTCTTGAGGCCTTGCCGTCGAGTCCGGCGGCTCCTCGACGAGGAAGACGCGTGCGAGCACGCGCTTGACGTTGCCGTCGAGAATCGGATGGCGCTGTCCTCGCGCGAGCGCGAGGATCGCGCCGGCGGTCGAGCGCCCGATGCCGGGAAGCGCGATCAACTCTGCGAGCGTCTCCGGCAGTCGGCCTCCGTGATGTTCGAGGATTTCCTTCGCCGCACGATGCAGGTTCCGCGCCCGCGCGTAGTAGCCGAGGCCCGACCAGAGGCGCATCACCTCATCCTGCGGCGCTTCTGCGAGCGCCGCCACATCGGGAAGCGCGCGCATGAAGCGCTCGAAGTACGGCTTCACGGTCTCCACCTGCGTCTGTTGCAGCATCACCTCCGACACCCAGACACGGTACGGCGTCGGATTCGCCTGCCAGGGAAGGTCGCGGCGACCCTGGGTTTCGAACCAGGGCAGAAGGGCCGCCGCAAGTTTTGCCGGGCGCAAGGCTCACGGCGTGTGCTCGCCGTCGCGCTCGACGCGGATCGTGAGGTCGCGAACGTTGGCGCCGGCAATGCGGGCCTCGCCGATGCGCAGCTCGGCGTCGAGGTCGTAGGTCGCGAGCTCCGCGACGACTGCCTCGAGCGTCGCTCTTCTTCTTGGGCAGGGTTTTATCCGTGGGCGGCACGTAGCGATTGAGGTCGATGCGATCGAGGCTCGCCCGCACGAGGCGCCGGCCCGGCACGATGCGTCCCTCGAAGTTCGTGTCATCGAGCCGGCCTGAAAACGGATCGAGTGCGAATTCGCCGTCCTGCAGGTGCGCCTCGAACGCAACCTGCAGCGATTCGAAAGCCGCCGGATCGGTCGTCACGGGGAGCGCGTGGCCGAAACTGACGGCAGGCGCGCGCGGCGCAAAGGGCTCGGTCTTGACGCGCAGCGTCGCGACGAGCGCCGGCTCGTCGAGGTCAAGCTCGCCGTCGAAAGCTGCCGGGTATGCCCGCGAGCTTGAAGTGTCCGCCATGCAGCGTCGCGCCGCCGCTGTCGCTCTCGAACGTCGCGCGCTCCAGCGCGCCCGTCAGCTCGACGCCGGCGAGCGGCAACGGATCTCCGCCGGCCCAGCCGCGGATATCGAGCGCAGTGGCTTCGTATTTCCCGGCGTCGGGGTCGAGCCGCCCGCGTCCCTTCATCGCGTAGTGAATCGTGTTCGGCCCGAACACGCCGGCGAGGCGAAGATCGAGCGGAAACTCGACCGCGGGTGCGAGGTCCTGCACGGAGAGTCCGATCCCCGCCAGTTGCCAGTGCGCGTTCGAGCTGAGGTCGCGGTAATCGATCATCGCCGCGCTCCAGGTCGAGCGCACGGACAAGCCAGTCGGCCTTGTCCTCGGCTGTCGGTGACGAGCGTCGCCGGCGATGCGTCTCCGATCTTCGACCAGTTGGCGACGCCGTCAGCGCCGACGACAAGGCGCGCGGTCGCGTCCGTGATGTCGACGGCGTTGAGCGTGTTCCTGCTGAAGAGCCTTCCCAGGGCAGCGAAAGGCGCAGGCGCCCGACTGTCAGGAAAGGCTCGTCGCCGAAGCCCGGCGGCTGCGCGATCGCGAGCCCGCCGATGTCCGCCGACGGCGACGGGAAGAACCCGAGCTTCAGGGACTCGATCGTCGTCGGAAGGCCGATGGAATCAGCGATCGCGCCCGCAACCATGCCGCGCACAAGCTCGGTGCGCGCCCCGATCCACAGAATGAACGAAGACCGCCAGCGCGACGAGCGCGATGGCGGCCGGTATGCGTAGGTGACGTCGCTTGAGGGGCATGAATCCGGTGGCCTGGGGTGACCACCGGATTTTAGCCTCAGTGGTCGCAGATGCTGACCTCGCCGGAGAGCGTCTGGATCTCGACCCGCGCGCCGCCGCTGCCCTGCGTGAAGTCGAGCTCCTTGCCCGGCGTGTACTTGCTCGTCTTGCGCGCCGTCTGGCCGAAGCAGTTCTTGATCGTGCCGCTGAAGGATTCGAGGTCTGAATTCGGCGTTGACCGGCGGTTTCGCCACCAGCTCGACGCCGCCGCTGACCGATTCCATGCTGACACGCGACTCCGGGGTCAGGTCCGCATGGACTTCGATGTCGCCCGAGACGGTGCTCACCTCCAGGCGCTCCGCGCGCCGCAATCGTCGCGATGATGCTGCCGCTCACGACTTCGCCCTGGTAGTTGCCGCGGATGCCCGTGACCGTGGTCGTCCCGCTGACGTTCTCCGTCGTGACCTCGGCCTTGCCGCCGTTGCCCTTCACGATCACTTCGCCGGACACCGAGGATAGCGACACCGGCGCATCGAAAGCCTGAGTCTCGACTTCACCGCTCACCGACTCGAGGGTCTGCTCGCCCTGCACGCCGACGATCGACGATATCCGCGCTGACGGTGTCGATGATGAGGCGCGCGCCCTGCGGAACGTGCAGCGTCAGGATCGCATCGTCCTCGTCGTCGTGGTAGTCGGCCGTGCGGGCGATCGACCTCGATGCGCACGTGACCCTCCTCCGCCTCGAATTCCAGCTCGTCCTTGCTGTTCTCGAGCTCGGCGACGAGTTCGACCTCGTTGCGATTCCAGGCCGTGACGTCGACGCGCCCCTGACGTTCGAGACTTCGATCGTCGCGTCGGACTCGACCGTCGCGCGCTTGGTGATCTCCTGCTGTGCCGATGCGGGCCCCGCGATCGCCGCGAGGATGGCCGCCGACAGCAATGCATTCCGGATGCTCATCTCAGATTCTCCTTGCGAGGCCGTCACCTGCGGTGACGACCGACGAATACAACTGCAATTCCTGCTTGTAGGTGCCGACCAGGAAGCCCTTCAGCATTCCGCTTGCCGGATCCTTCGCGAGCGCCGCATCGATCTGGTCGGCCGCGAGTCTGCATGACCGCGAGATTCTTCACGATCGCCTCGCGCGTCTCGGGCTTCAGCTGCCCGAACTTCTCGCGGAACTGGACCAGCGAGCTCGTCGCGGACGACGAGTTCCTTCGCCGTGATGCCGGAGTTGGGCCCGTAGTTGACCGGAACGATCGCGGCGGGTCCTGCGTCTCCTGATCGCGGCGACCTGAATCCGAGCTGCGGGTCCGGCATCGCGCAACAGGCCCCAGGTCAGCAGCGCCGAAACCGAGGCGACCACGAATCCCGCCGCGAGCGCGGCCGGCCAGCCGAACGAGCGCGGGCGCGACTCGCGCGGCGCCTCGGCCAGGCGCGCGGCGATCCCGGGCCACAGGTCGTGCGCCGGCTCGATCTCCTTCGGAAGTTCCGCGGCCTTTCGCGAGCAGCGGGTCTTCCGGGGGATTCCGCGGTCCGAATGGAATGGTGTTCATGTCGCGTTCTCCGAGCCCATGCGCGCGCGCATCAGGTGGCGCGCGCGATGCAACTGTGCCTTGCAGGTGCCGACTGCGACGCCGAGCATCCCGGCGGCTTCCTCGTGGCTGTATCCATAGATGCCGTGCAGCACGACGATGTCGCGGGCGCCCGGCGGCAATCCCGTGATCGCGCGCTCGATGTCGATCGGCGTTGCGTCGTCCAGCGTTGCATGTGCCTCAAAATCCATCTGCTCTCCGGCATCGTCCGTCATGCTGATCTCGTTCCGGCCCTGCGGGCTTCGCCGCTTCGCGAGCACCGCGTTCACCGCGATCCGGTGCAGCCACGTTGAGAAACTGCTCCGGCCTTCATATCCCGGCAGGCTCCTCCAGGCATTCACGAAGGTGTCCTGCGTCAGGTCCTCCGCGGATTCCGGGTGGCCGGTCATCCGCAGGCAGAGCCCGTACACGCGCCCGACGTGCTGGCGATACAGCTCCTCGAAGGCGCCCGTGTCGCCCCGGCTGGCCCTGGTCACGACGTCGGCGGAGGACTCCGCGGAACTGGCCAGATTCGTCACCTGCTGCATCCGATCCTTAATCCGTTCATGTACTTGGACGCCTGGGCCGCCCGGAAGGTTGGAAGCCTTACAATCCGGCCGTTATGGCGCAGTTTGCGACGATTACCGGCTGGGGCAAGTGCATGCCCCCGGCCACCCTCAGCAACGCGGATCTCGCGACTTTCCTCGACACGGACGACGAGTGGATCCGGTCGCGGACGGGGATTCACGAGCGGCGGATCTCGCATGTCTCGCTCGGCGAGATGGCCGAAATCGCCTCCCGCCGCGCCCTCGCCGCGGCTGCCCTCGAGGCCGGGGACCTCGACCTCATCGTCTTTGGCACCTGCAGCATGGACGAGCAGGTCCCGAACATGGCGTCCCTGCTGCAGAACTGGCTCGGCGCCCGCGCCGCGGGCGCGATGGACGTCAACACCGCCTGCACCAGCTTCCTCTACGGCCTCACGACCGCGAGCGCGATGATCAAGTCCGGCGTCGTGCGAAACGCCCTCGTGATCGGCGGCGAGCTGATCTCGCCGATGATGGACTGGAGCAACCGCAACGTCGCGATCCTCTTCGGCGACGGCTGCGCCGCGGTCGTGCTCCAGGCGACGGATCGCGAGGAAGGCGTGCTGGCGGACCGGCTCGGATGCTTCGGCGATGCGCGCGGGATCCTGCAGGTGCACGGCATGGGCCTCGCTACGCGAACCGCGGCTGGGTGCTCGGCGACACCGGACTGGGCGTTCGAGGGCCAGGAGATCTTCAAGCGCGCCGTCGTCGGCATGAGCGAAGCCTGCGAGGCGGTGCTTCGCCAAGCGCGCACTCGCAGCGGCCGATGTCGACCTCGTCGTGCCGCACCAGGCGAACCTGCGCATCATCGAGGCGGTCGTGAAGCGCGCGGGCATCCCGATGGAACGCTGCTTCGTCAACATCGAGCGCTACGGCAACATGTCCTCGGCGACCGTGCCGGTTGCGCTCGTCGAGGCGCTCGAGGCGGGACGCGTCAAGCCCGGCTGCAACCTGCTGCTGACGGGATTCGGCGCGGGTCTCACCTGGTCCGCGCACGTGCTGCGCTGGGGCGAGCGGACGACACCGCTCGGGAACAGCGACGCCGAGCTGCCGCCCTGCACGAAGAGCGCGCTCGAGATGGTCCGCGGCTACATGGCGGTCAAGCACGGCTCGCGACAGTCCGCTTGAGCAATTCCCGGTAGAGCGCGAGAAAGCGGTCGGCGGCGCCCGCGACGTTCTCGCGCCAGTGGGCCGCGGCGTTCTCATCGGCGCTGTCGCTCACGTATTTCGCGCAGGCGAATTCGGCGCCTTCGATGCGGCACACCTTCGCGAGCGCGTAGGCCTCCATGTCCACGACGTCGCAGGCGACGGCATGCGCCTGTGTCGCGAACGAGTCGCCCGGAGCCGCAGATCGCGTCGGGCAGGTCCGTGAAGCAGGCCGGGAACTCGAGCATCGCCGGCAGCGCATCGAACGGCGTCTCGCCGGGCGCAAAGCCGAGTGCGGCGACGTCCATGTCGCGATCCACGAAGCGGCGGCAGGCGACCAGCGTGCGCGCAGGAATGCCGTGGCTCCCGGCCGTGCCGAAGTTGACGACGAGGGGCTGCGCAGCGCCGGCGTGGCGATGCTCGGCGAGCCGTCGCAGCAGCGCGATCGCCGCATTGACCTTGCCGACGCCGGTGTAGAGAACGTCGACGCCGGCGCTTTCGAAGCGGCCGGCGCCCTCGGCCGGCAGCGCCATGACGACGAGGATCCGGGGCGCTTCAGCCGCCATAGCGAATGACGGAGCGCGGCGCCTCGCCGAGGCAGCGGAAGTCGCTCACGATGCCGAGGTCGATCAGGACGCCCGTGTGCAGGACGCTGAAAGCCGGCGTCGGTCGCAAGCTCCGCAGAGGCGCCGAGCGTGCCGCCGGTCGCGAGCACGTCGTCCACGAGGATGAGCCGGCCCGCCCCGCGCTGCATCTCGAGGATCCCGTCGCCGTATTCGAGCGAATAACGCCGTTCGACGACCGGCGGCGGCAGCTTGCCCTTCTTGCGGATCGGCACGAATCCCTTGCCGCGTTTTTCCGCGAGCGCCGCGGCCAGGATGAAGCCGCGCGACTCGACGCCGGCCACCGCCTCGGCTTCCGACCACTCGCGCTCGCTCCAGAGTCGCATCGATCGCGGCGATGGCCTCGCCAGAAGTGCGAGCGCAGGAGCGGCGTTATGTCACGGAACAGGATGCCCGGCTTCGGGAAATCGGGCACGTCCACGACCAGGCGGGCAAGCGGATGCATGGGGTCCTCGTCAACGCGGGCGGGTCACGCCCGTTCTAGTCATTGAACGCCGCAGATCGTGAGCGATTGAACGAGGAGACTCAACATGTTCAGGAAGATTGCCTGTGTCGTCCTGCTGACGGCCGCCGCCGCGCCGGCCTTGCCGGCACGCCCCGGCTCAACGCGCGCGAGCACAACCAGCGCCAGCGCATTGCACAGGGCGTCCGTTCCGGCGAGCTGGACGCGGCCTGAAGCGCGCCGACTCGTCCACGGCGAGATCGGGCTGCACCGCGCCGAACGCTACGCCAAGTCCGACGGCGTCGTCACGCGCGCCGAGCGCTGCCGCCTCGAGCGCCGGGCCGACCATCATGAGCGGGCGCATCTACCGCCAGAAGCACGACCCCCAGTCCCGCGGAGATTGAAGGGGACCAAAGGGGACGCTCCCCTTAGCCTATGCCCAAACGGGACGGTCACCTTTAAAGGTGACCGTCACCTGTGGCCAAGGTGAGCGTCCTCTTAGTTCGCGCCGCGGGTGGCCTCCGCGGTGTGCTCGTGGATGAAGTCGGCGATCTCGGCGATCGCGCGGTCGCCCTCCGCGAGCCCGCGGATCGCCGGGAAGACGTGCGGCATGTCGTGCCACACCGCGATCCGCGCGCCCGGCAGCTTGGCGGCGAAGCGCAGCGAGTCGTCCAGCAGCGAGCTCGGTGCTGCCGACGACCAGCATCGTGGGCGGAAGGCCGTCCGCGCGGCCGAAGACCGGCGAGATGCGGGGATCCGTGAGGTCCAGGCCCGGTGCGTACCAGTCCGGGATGCGATGCGCCGTCGCCGCGCGGAACATCGGGTCGATGCCGTCATTGCGGGCGAACGACCCGCCGCTGAACGTGAGATCGAGCAGCGGCGACAGCAGCACGATCGCCGCAGGCAACGGCAGCCCTCGTCCCGCGCGCGCATCGCCGTGACGAGCGCAAGATTTCCGCCCGAGGAATCCCCGCCGAATATCACGCGTGCGGGGTCGATTCCGGACGACAGCAGGTGATTCCACACGGTGAAGCAATCATCGGTCGCGGCCGGGAACGGATGTTCCGGGCGAGCCGGTAATCCACCGCAAGTCCGCGCGCACCGGATGCGCGGCCGATGGCCGCGAGCAGCGGGTCGTGGATCTCGCGCGCTTCCGCGACGAAACCTCCGCCGTGGAAATAAAGGATGACGCCGCCCTTTGGCGCGCCGGCCGGCACGATCCACCGGGTTCCCACGTCTCCGACCTTGAATGCGGGCGACGATTCGAACGATTCGCGGCGCGCGATGTGCGGCGCCGCCCATCGCGTGAGCTCGCGCAGGCGCGCGGGCGTTTCCAGCCCGCCCGAGGAACGCCTGCCCCGTCCGCAGCAAGTTCCTGATTGCCCAGCGTTGTGCAGCCGCGCGCATCCCGGCATCCTACCCGCAATGGGTCGCATCTTCGAAGTTCGCAAGCACGCCATGTTCGCCCGGTGGAACCGGATGGCGAAGCAGTTCGCGCGCATCGGCAAGGACATCACGATCGCCGTGAAGTCGGGCGGCGCCGACCCGAACAACAACCCGACGCTGCGCCGCGTGATCCAGAACGCGCGCGCCATCAACATGCCGAAGGACCGGGTCGAAGCCGCGATCAAGCGCGCCTCCGGCCAGGACGCGACCGATTTCCAGCAGGTCCTCTACGAGGGCTACGCGCCCGCACGGCGTCGCGGTCCTCGTCGAGACCGCGACCGACAACCCGACGCGCACCGGTCGCGAGCGTCCGGAACATCCTGTCGAAGCACGGCGGCAACCTTGCGAGCAATGGCAGCGTCAGCTTCCTGTTCACGCCGCATGGGCGTCTTCCGCCTCGCACCCGGCGGGCATCGACCCGGACGAGCTCGAGCTCGACCTCATCGACCACGGCCTCGACGAGATGGGCGAGAGCACCGGCGAGAGCGGCGAGCCGCAGCTCGTCGTCCGCTGCGCCTTCGAGGACTTCGAGCCAGCTCCAGAAGGCGGCTCGAGGAACGCAAGATCGTGCCGGTGAGCGCCGAGCAGGAATACATCTGCACCGTGCCCACGGAACTGCCGGAAGCGCAGGCGACTGAAGTGCTCGAGCTCATCGACAAGCTCGAGCAGGACGACGACGTCCAGAAGGTCTACCACACGCTCGCCTGAGGCGAGCGGCGCCTAGAAGGATCACGGGCGCGTTCGGCTGCTCGTCGCGATCTCCGCCCTGCCCCGGGAAATGCTGCGCCAGCAGGCGGCCGACGCCCTCGATGCCGGCATCCGCGCCTTCCGCGAACCTGCCCGCCCGGAAATGCCCTTCCATGGCGCGGCACACCGCGTCCCAGTCCGCCTGCGGCACGCGCGCGGCGATCGCGCGGTCGGCGACGATTTCGACGACGTGGTCGGCCATCAGGCACGTAGATCAGCACGCCGTTGTTGCCGGCCGTATCCCAGACGCCGAGCTGGCCGAACACGAGCACCGCGCGCTGGTGCGGCGTGATCCCGCTGCCAGAGCTCCGGCAGAGTCGAAGGCGGTCTCGACCGCGAAGCGGATCTCGCCCGCGTGACGGCTCTCGAGCCGTGCAATGTCCTCTTCGATCCGCGCGAGCACCGCCGGCGTGAAGTGCCGGCGCGTGCCCCAGCGCGTCGCGAACAGATGCCTGACGATGCGTGCGATCTGCATCATCTACCAGCGCCCCGACGCGCCGCCGCCACCGAAGCTGCCGCCTCCGCCGCCGAAGCCGCCGCCGCCGCGCTCGAGCCGAATCCGCCGCCGCCCCAGCCTCCCGTTCTCCAGCCGCCGCTCCCCGGCCGGCTCGACCAGCGGCCGCCGTTGCCGAAGCCCATCAGCAGCGAGACCAGGAGCGCGACGACGCCGGCGCCGAGCGACGCGCCGAGCCAGTTGCGTGAAGACCCAGGCGATCCCGCCGGTCACGCCGCGCCGTCGCGACCGAGCCGAGAGCGCGCGGCCGAAAATCCCGCGCAGGATGCCGGAGACAAAGATGATGACGAAGAAAAGCAGCGGGAACAGCTGGCCGATGTTCTTCGACTCCCCGCTCCAGTGTTCGTCCGGCGGCGGCAGCGCCCTCGCCGTCCACCGACGCCGATCATGCGGTCGACGCCCGCCGAAATGCCGCCGGCGAAATCACCTCGCGGAACCGCGGCGTGATCGTCTCGTCGATGATGCGGTTGCTGACGAGGTCGGTGAGCGCGCCCTCGAGGCCGCGACCGACCTCGATGCGCAGCGTGTGGTCCTCGATCGCGACGAGGAGCAACGCGCCGTCGTCGCGGCTTGTCGCGGCCGAGCTTCCAGGCGTCGACGACGCGGATCGAGTATTGCTCGATCTCCTCCGGCTTCGTCGTCGGCACGATGAGGACGGCGATCTGCGCGCCCTTCCTCGCCTCGAATGCGGCGAGCTTCGCCTCGAGCGCCTCGCGCTCAGCCGCCGTGAGCGTGCCCGGTGACGGTCGGTGACGCGCGCCTTGAGCGGCGGGATCGGCTGCAGCGCTTCGGCGGATGCGGCGGGCGGCAGCGCTGACGAGGAGCACCGCCGCCAGCGCGGCGAGGCGCAGCCGGAGATCCGCGTCATCGAGGGACCTGCGCGGTCAGGTCCCCGGCGGCCGCGGGCTCTGCGGGCTTGGTGTTGAAGTCGACCGTCGGCGGCTTCGCGATCGCCGCCTCGTTCTCGACGGTGAAGTTCGGCTTGACCTGGTAGCCGAACATCATCGCGGTCAGGTTGACCGGGAACCGGCGGATCGTGCCGTTGTAGTCCTGCACCGACTCGATGTAGCGGTTGCGCGCGACTGCGATGCGGTTCTCCGTGCCCTCGAGCTGCGCCTGCAGGTCGCGGAAATTCTGCGTCCGACTTGAGCTGCGGGTAGTTCTCGCCGACGACGATCAGGCGCGACAGCGCACTCGGCTCAGCTCGCCCTGGGCTGCCTGGAATTTCTGGAACGCCTGCGGGGTCGTTGAGCAGTCTCGGGCGTCGCCTGGATCGCTGCCGACCCGCGAGCGCGCCTCGGTCACGCCGAGGAGCACGTGCCTGCTCCTGCGCCGCGTAACCCTTCACCGTGTTGCACCAGGTTCGGGAATCAGGTCGGCGCGCCGCTGGTACTGGTTGACGCACCTCCGACCATGCGGCACTTGATCTGCTCGTCCTGAGCGTCTGGATCGTCGTTGTAGCCGCAGCCCGAAAGGGCCAGGCAAAGCGTCGCGATGAGGCCGGTCATCAAATAGCGCATCGGACGTCTCCAGTGGCGGATTCCTTATGTTACTTCGCCATTCAGCAGCGCCGGAGCCGCAGTTCCTGCATAGTCCGCGCGCCCACCCCTCCCCGGAATCCAAAAAACATCATGAATTTCAATGAACTCGGGCTCGAGCCCGAGCTGCTGTCGGCGATTGCTGCCCACGGCTACTCCGACCCCCACGCCGATCCAGGCTGCTGCAATTCCGGCCGGTGCTTGCCGGCCGCGACCTGCTGGCCGGCGCCCAGACCGGCACCGGCAAGACCGCGGCCTTCGTGCTGCCGCTTGCTGCAGCGCCTCAAGGCGCACCGCGGGCCGCGGACCGCGCGCGCTCGTGCTCGCACCGACGCGCGAACTCGCCGCCCAGATCCTGGAAAGCATCCGGCGTCTACGGCAGCGCACAAGAAACTGCGCTCACGCGTGATCTTCGGCGGCGTCGGCGAACGGCCGCAGATTGACGGCCTGCGCGATCGGCTGCGACATCCTGGTCGCAACGCCTGGCCGGCTGCTCGACCTCGCGAATCAGCGGACTGGCCAATCTCGTCCGAGGTCCAGCATCTCGTGCTCGACGAAGCCGACCGCATGCTCGACATGGGCTTCATCCACGACATCCAGCCGCATCATCAAGCTGCTGCCGCGCGAAGCGCCAGAACCTGATGTTCTCCGCGACCTACACGCCGACGACATCCGCGAGCTCGCCTCGCGCATTCTCGTGAATCCGCGTGCAGGTCGAAGTGACGCCGCCGAACAGCACGGTCGAGCAGCGTCGTCCAGCTCGCATTCCGCGTCGCCGAAGGACGACAAGCGCCACCTGCTCGCGCACCTGTTCAAGAACGGCGCAACGGCGAGGCAGCTGGCACCAGGTGCTGGTGTTCACGCGCACCAAGCACGGCGCGAACCGCCTGGCCGAACAGCTGAGCCGCGCCGGCATCCGCTCCGCCGCCATTCACGGCAACAAGAGCCAGGCGCGCGCACCCGCGCGCTGGCCGACTTCAAGGCCGAGCACATCGTCCGGCGCTCGTCGCGACCGAAGTCGCATCGCGCGGCCTCGACATCCAGCGAACTGCCGCACGTCGTCAACTTCGACCTGCCGCACGTGCCCGAGGACTACGTGCACCGCATCGGCCGCACCGCGCGCGCCGGCAACGACGGCCATGCCGTGTCGCTCGTGTCTTCGGACGAGGCTTCACTGCTGCGCGACATTGAAAGGACGATGCGCCAGTCCAGTGCCGTTCTCGCCGACGCCGGACTTTCGCACGCGTGGAACACTGCCCCGCCGCCCGCGCAGCGCACGCCGCAGGCCGCGCCCGCGAGGCGCGTCGACAGCCGCCCGCGGCGATTCCAGCGGCCGTCGCTTCGGCTAGTCGATCCGCTCGATCAGCGCCGGCGACGTCCGGCGCCCGCTCCGCGATCGAGAACGCTTCCGTCACCGTCGCGGCCGCCGCCGTGGCGCCGCATCTGCCTTCCGGCCGCGTGGACGCGCGCGATCGAATCGCCTCTTCTGCACGCGCGCCCCGACCGGCAGCAGCCGGTCGAGGCCGACCGCCGGATTCACGGCCTGCTCAGTGCGTCGTGCGGCCACCTCCGAGGCGTGACGACCGCGAACCCGACCGCGCGCGTGTCGATGCCGCTGACGATGTCCGTCCAGCGCCGCAGGCACGTCGACGATGACCGGCGCACGCGCCAGGTAGGCCCCGGGCCTGTCGAGAGAAATCGGCCGGCCCGCCGAGAGCTCGCCACCATGCGCGCGAAGCGCTTCGGCCGCCGTGCCGCTCGTGATTGAGCGGGCAGAGCACGCGCGCGCCGCTTTCGCATCCTCGCGATCCCGCCGAGCACCGTGGACCTCCGCACCGAGCGCCAGCGTGACCTCGAGCAGGCGCGGATCGCTGGCCGCGCCGCGAGGCATCGCGACCGCCTCGTGGACTTCGAGCGCGTTGCCGGCTGAACGCGCAAGCGGCTCCGACATGTCGGTGAGGAGCGCCGTCATCCGCAGTCCCGCGGCCCGCTGCGGCCTGCGATCATCGCGCGCGCGAGCTCGCGGGCCGCGCTCGGGCTCCGGCAGCACCGGCGCCGTTGCCCCGCTTGATGTCGATGCACGAGCGCGTCGAGTCCCGCCGCCAGCTTCTTCGAGAGAATCGAGGCGACGATCAGCGGCAGGCAGTCGACGGTCGCCGTCACGTCGCGGATCGCATAGAGCCGCCGGTCGCCCGGCGCGATGCGTCGCCCGGCTGCCGACGATCGCGACGCCGGCCTCGCGGATCGGCGCGCCGCACGCGCTCGGGCGGTCGGGCGCGACTGGTAGCCGGGAATGGACTCGAGCTTGTCGAGGGTGCCGCCGGTGTGCGCGAGGCCGCGGCCCACGATCATCGGCACCCGCGCGCCGCAGGCGGCGAGCATCGGCCCCAGCGCCAGCGAGACGATGTCGCCGACGCCGCCGGTCGAATGCTTGTCGAGCACGGGGCCGGCGGCCGATTCGGCGCTCCAGTCGAACACGTCGCCCGTGTCGCGCATCGCCATCGTGAATGCCGCGCACTCCTCAGCCGTCATGCCGCGGAAGCTGCACGGCCATCGGCGAACGCGCCGACCTGCGCATCGCTGACAGGCTGCCGTCGGCGATGCCTTCGCGATCCGCGCGAGCTTCGGACGCGGCGAGCGCCTCGCCGTCGCGCTTTCTTCGGATCGCCCTGCGGGAGCCAATTCATGACGATCAGGATTAGGTTAACAGCCTAACTGGCGGATTGTAAAAAAGAATTCATGCAGCCTGTAACCGCGCCGTTCACGCTCCCGCGACGCAAGCTTTCCGCCGTGAGAGTCGAAAGCATCTTCAGTCTCGGACGTGCATCTCGGCCAGTCGGGCTGCCGCGCGGCGGAGCTTGCTCGAGTTCCTCGCCGAGATGGACGCGAAGAACATCTTCGTGATCGGCGACCTGATCGATTTCTGGGCGATGCGCCGCTCGGTGCGCTGGCCGCAGGCGCACCGGGACGTGCTGCGCACGCTCGTCGATCGACGCTCGCTCGGGCGTGCGCGTCGTCTCACCTGCCTGGCAACCACGACGAAGCCGCGCGCGAGTTCGCGGGCATGAGCATCTGCGGCATCGAGATCCGCCGCCAGCTCGTTGCACCGCACGGTGGACGGCCGGCGCCTGCTCCTGCTGCACGGCGACGAGTTCGACTCCGAAGTCCGCTGCGGAAAGATCCGCGTCGCACTCGGCGATGCGCTCTACCTCGGCCGCCCTCGCGGTCAACAACCTGCTCTATCGCGCGCGACGGATCATCGGGCTGCCGGAGTGGTCGCTCACGGCCTGGCTCAAGCGGTCCGTGTCCGATGCGCGCACCTACATCGCGCTGTTCGAGGCATCGGCGGCGCGCGCTGCGGCGCGCGCCGGCTGCGACGGCGTCGTCTGCGGCCACATCCATCACCCGGCCTCGCGCGAAATCGACGGCGTCCTCTACCTCAATGACGGCGACTGGGTCGAGAACTGCACGGCGCTCGTCGAGACGCATGCCGGGAAGCCTCGCTCCTGCGCTGGTCGGACGCGCGTGCGCGGGCGCGCGCTCAGCGGCCGTTGCGGCTCGCCGGCAGCTCGAAGGCGTAAGGCAGGAGCTCGTTCACGCTCGCCGTCGCACCTCCCCGCCTTCCCAGGGAAAGTGGATGCTGACGCGCTGCGTTCTCGGCGAACTCGTGGATCCGCTGGCGGCAGCCGCCGCAGGGGCGAGATCGCGATCGCATGGCCCTCGCGATCGACGGCCCACACCGCCGTTTCCGCGATGCGGAAAGCGCCCGCCTTCCGCGCGCGACGCCCGCGGCGATCGCGCTCGCCTCCGCGCAGTTGCCGAGCGGATAAGCCGCATTCTCGACGTTGGTGCCGGTATAGGTCGCGCCCGCCGCGGAACGGATCGCGACGCCGACGTGGATGCCGGAGTACGGCGCATGCGCGCTGCGGCAGGCCTCGCGCGCGGCGGCGACGAGCCGGTCGCGGTCTTCGGTGGTTCCCGGATTCATGATGGAGCGGGTGATGGGAATCGAACCCACGTTAGCAGCTTGGGAAGCTGCAGTTCTACCATTGAACTACACCCGCCCCGTGCTGCCGGGCGGCCGCGGCTACTTCGTGACGAGGATCTTCTTGACCCAGCCGGCGCCCTTGCCCGACTCGACCTTCAGGAAGCCGTTCTCCTCGACGCCCATGTGAGGTGAGCTCCTCGCCCTTGTCGAGCGTCGCGACCGCCTTGCCCGTCTCCGCCGCGCCGCCCATGATCTTCACGCCCGTGATCTTCGGAAAGAGCACGTCGCCTTCGTTGTAGACGGCGCCCGCCTTCGTGCTGCCGCCCGCCGCCGCTTCCTGCGCGAGCGTGCCGACGTCGCGATGAAGCGTCGGGTCGTTCGCGGACCGAGCGCGACGACGTTGTTGTAGTTGTCGGCAAAACTCGCGGCCGACGATCTTGCCTTCATTCGTGTTGCCGTAGCCGCCGATGCCGCCAGCCGCCGCCGCCCCAGATCGCCGTGCCAGAGCGCAAGGTCAGCTCTTCTTGGTGCTGCCTTCCGCCGACGCGACCTGCACGCCGGAGCGCGCATCCGCGACCAGCATGCTCGTCTGCGCTTCCTTGAACTTGAGGCCGCCCACCGGCGACCGGCGACGCCCGCCCTGCCGCCCAGCATGCCGCCAGCGCGCCGCCGACGCCGCCGGCGTTGTTCTCCGAGAAGACGACCGCCGGCGTCGATGATGAAGTCGGCCGCGACCATCTGGCCGCCGCCGATGTTCGACTCCGCCCGCATCTCGCCGCCGCCCGGCGAGCGCCCGCTCCTGCATCATGTTCTGCATGCCCTGGCCGCGCTCGACGACGATGAAGCAGTTCGACTGCTGGATCATCATGCGGATGAGGCCGACGGGCGACTGCGAGGTTGTAGCGCGCGAGCGCGCCCATCATCGTAGTCCTGCGGCTCGACGACGGCCATCGCGCCCATCGGCTTGTCGCATTTCTCGAGGTCGCTCGCAGCGCCCTGCGCGCCCTGCGTGCCCGCCGCGCCCTGGACGTCGGAGCCGCCCTGGCCCTTCTTGGTGCTGAGCGGGTTTTCCGCCTGGGCGCTCATCGCGAATACGAGACCGGTCAGGATCGCCGCGATCGGGCGAAGCGCAAGAGCACGCGAATTCATATCCCCCACCCCCGTTATTCCGGTTCGCGCGAAATATACTCCTCATGCGCACCGGTAGCCATTCCGCGGATGTCGCGATCGTCGGGCGCTGGGATTGCCGGGGTCGTCGCGGCGATCGAGGCGCTGCGGGCGCGGCCGGCGCGTCGTCCTCGTCGACCGCGACCTCGAGGACAACTCTCGGCGGCCAGGCCAAAAGAAGCCTTTGGCGGCCTCTGGTTTGCCGGCACGCCTCTGCAGCGCAGGCGCGGCATCAAAGACAGCGCCGAGCTTGGGCTTTCCGACTGGCTCTGCCTTCGGCGAGCTCACGCCTGACGACGACCTGGGCCACGCGCCTGGGCCCGGGCTTATGTCGAACGCTGCGTGCCCGAAGTCCATGACTGGCTCGTCGCCCTCGGCATCCGCTTCATGCCGATGCCGATGTGGGTCGAGCGCGGCCTGTACACGCCCGGCAATTCCGTGCCGCGCTTCCACCTCGTCTGGGGCACGGGTCGCGTGCTGTCCGACCTGCTCGTCGGCCGGTCTGCTCGAGCATCCGCGCCGCGACCTGCTCGAACTGCGATTCGGGCACCGCGTGGACGCGCTCGTCTCGCGCGCGGGCAGGGTCGCGGGCGTTCGCGGCACGGTCGAGCCCGGTGGCGAGGCCTTCGAGATCGCGAGCGAGACTCGTCGTGATCGCCGCCGGCGGAATCAGCGGCGACATCGAGCGCGTGCGGCGACACTGGCAGGCGGACTGGAGCCGGCCGCCGCCCGTGATCCTGAACGGCTCGCACCGTTATGCCGACGGCCGGCTGCACGACGCCGCCGCCGCCGTGGGCGCCGCCGTCACGCACCTCGACTGGCAATGGAATTACGCGGCGGGCATCCGCCACTGGCGGCCGCGGAAACCCGGCCACGGCCTTTCGCTGATCCCGCCGAAGTCCGCGCTCTGGCTCAACGCACGCGGCGAGCGCATCGGCCCGATGCCGCTCGTTTCCGGCTTCGACACGCACGACCTCGTCGCGCGCATCTGCCGCGAGCCCGGCGGCTACAGCTGGCAGCTCCTGAACCGCAGGATCGCGCTGCGTGAGCTCGCGGTTTCCGGCGCCGAGTTCAATCCCGCGATCCGCGACCGGAAGCGCTTTCGCTTCGCGCGCGAGATCCTGTTTGGCAACCGCTGGCTCGTCGACGAGCTGACCCGGAACAGCGAGGACATCGTGCAGGCCGCAACGCTTCCCGACCTCGTCCTGCGCATGAACGCGCTGAATGGCGATGACGTCGTGGATCTCGGCGCGGTCGAATCCGCGGTCGACCGCCTACGATCGCGGCGATCCGCCGCGGGCGAGCGCTTCCACAACGACGAGCAGCTGCGGCGCATCGCCTGGCTCAGGCGCTGGCCCGCCGATCGCCTTCGCACCTGTGCGTTCCAGCCGATCGTCGATCGCCGCGCGGGCCCGCTCATGGCGATCCGCGAGCACATCATCAGCCGCAAGAGCCTGGGCGGCATCCAGACCGACCTCGCCGTGCCGCGTGCTCGGCGAGGATGGCCACGCGATCGACGGGCTCTATGCCGCCGGCGAGGCGGCGGGCTTCGGCGGCGGCGGCATGAATGGCAGGCGCGGACTGGAAGGCACGTTCCTCGGCGGGTGTGTATTCTCCGGCCGGATCGCAGGGCAGAACGCTTAGGCGGCACATGCATTTCAGCGAAGCCATCAGCATCGAGGACCTGCGCGCAATCGCGAAGCGGCGACTGCCGCGCTTCGTTTTTCCTACGTCGACGGCGGCGCGGAGGACGAGCGCACGCTCACGCACAATCGCGATGTCTTTGCACACCTGAAGTTCCGCCCGCACACGCTGGTGGATGTGTCGAAGCGCAGCCTGTCTGACGCGCCTGCTCGGTGCGCCCTCGGCGCTGCCGGCCGTCGTCGGCCCGACGGGACTCAACGGCCTTTCCTGGCGCGACGGCGACATGGCGCTCGCGCGCGCGGCATCAAGCGCGGGCCTGCCCTTCGCCCTGTCGACGGTTTCCATGAGCCTCGTCGAGGACGTCGCGCGCGAGGCGCCCGGGCGGCTGTGGCTGCAGGCCTACGTATTCGCGGAGCGGCGCATCACCGACGCGATCATGAAGCGAGCCGAGGATGCCGGCTTTGAATGCGTCATGCTGACGAGGCGACTTCCCCGTCGCCGGCAAGCGCGGAGCGCGACCTGCGCACCGGGCTGTTGCCGCAGCAGCGATTCACGCTCGCGACGAGGCTCGACATGCTGCGGCGCCCGCACTGGCTCGCGACGGTCGCAACCCGCCGCCCGCGCTTCGTCAACATCGAGCGCGAGCTCGGCGAGGGCCAGAACGTCAATTCCTTCGTCGGCCACGGGCTGTTCGATGCCTCGTTCTCCTGGGACGACGTGAAGCGCTTCCGCGACCGCTGGCCGCGCAAGCTCCTGCTGAAGGGCGTGCTGCGCGCAGACGACGCGGAGCGCGCGGTCGCGGCGGGAGTCGATGGCATCGTGCTCTCGAACCACGGCGGGCGGCAGCTCGACGGCGCGATCAGCGGACTCGATGCGCTGCCTGAGGTCGTTCGCGCGGTGGGCGGCCGCGCCGCCATCCTCGTGGACGGCGGCGTGCGGCGCGGCTCCGACATCGCAAAAGCCGTCGCGCTCGGCGCCGAGGGCGTGCTGCTCGGCCGCGCGCCGGTCTACGGCCTCGCCGCCGGCGGCGAGAAAGGCGTCGCCCGCGCGATCGCGATCCTCGCGGACGAGCTCGACCGCACGCTGGCGCTGACCGGCTGCCCCGACGTCGCGGCGCTGTCTGCGGACCTCATCGCCCACTAGCGTGAACACGCCGCGGCACGCGATTCGAAGCTACGTGCTGCGGACCGGGCGCATCACGCGGCGCAGACGCGCGCGCTCGAGAGAATTGCTGCCGCGGTTCGGCATCGCCTATTCCGAGTCCTGTCCTCGACCCTCGATGCCCTTCTTCGGGCGCCGCGCGCCGCGCGTCCTCGAGATCGGCTTCGGCAATGGCGATACGCTGATTGAGCTGGCGTCGAAGGCGCCGGACACGGATTTCATCGGCGTCGAGGTGCACCCGCCAGGCATCGGGCACTGCCTGCTCGCCGTCGAATTTCTCGGCCTTTCGAATGTACGTGTCATCGCGCACGACGCGGTCGAAGTGCTGGCGCAGCAGTTGCCGCCCGCCTCGCTCGACGAAGTGCTCATCTACTTCCCGGATCCCCTGGCCCAAGAAGCGCCACCACAAGCGGCGCATCGTGCAACCGGCATTTGCCGCACTCGTCGCCGATCGCCTCAAGCCCGGCGGCAAGTTCCACTTGGCGACGGACTGGGAGCCTTACGCCTTGCACATGCTCGACGTGCTGAATGCTCGAGCCGCGACTCGTCGAATGCCGCGGCGGACGGCCGTGTGGACCGGGGATCCGGCTGCCGCGCGCGCTGACACGCTTCGAGCGGCGTGGGCGGCGCCTCGGCCACGACGTCTTCGATCTCGAATATCGGCGCAGCATGACCCGCGTCGTCCTGAGCCGCGCAAGGCAGGTGTGCTAAGGTTCGCCACTCAAAATTAAAGCGCGCCATTGGCCGACATTTTCGTCTCCTATTCCAGGCAGGACAAGGTCCGGGCGTCGTGCCACTCGTCGCCTCGCTCGAGGGGCCGAAGGATGGTCCGTCTGGTGGGATCCGGAGATCACGCCCGGCGAAGAATTCGACTCGCTGATCTCACGCGAGCTCGAGCGCGCCAGATCGCTCGTCGTCGTCTGGACGCCCGCGTCGGTGGATTCGCGCTGGGTGCGCGGCGAGGCCCGCGACGCCGCCGATCGCGGCGTGCTGGTTCCGGTACGGTTTCGAGAACGCCAAGCTGCCGATCGACTTTCGGGCCGTGCACACCGACCGATCTCGACCAGTGGGGCGAGGACGCGCCAGGGCGCGGCCTTCCGCGGCGCTTTGCAAAGCGCTCGAGGCCAAGCTCGGCGCGCCGACGAAACCCGCGCACGCGCAGGCGCCAGCAGAGCCAAAGCGCCCGAAGTCAGCATCTGCGTGCTGCCCTTCGCCAACATGAGCGGCGATCCGGAGCAGGAGTATTTCTCCGACGGCATCACCGAGGACGTCATCACCGACCTCGGCAAGGTGTCGGCGCTGTCGATCGTCTCGCGCAACATGGCGTTCTCGTTCAAGGGCGCGAAGGGCGGCGTCGCGCGAGATCGGCGCGACAGACCAAGGCGTCGCCTACGTGCTGGTCGGCAGCGTGCGCAAAGCGCGGCGCGCGCGTGCGCATCACGGCCCAGCTCGTCAACGCGGCGCGAACGACGCGCAGGTCTGGGGCGAGCGCTACGACCGCGACTCGAGCGACATCTTCGCGCTGCAGGACGAGATCTCGAAGGCGATCGTCGCCGCGCTGAAGCTGACGCTGCTGCCGGAGAGAGAAGCGCGCGCTCGAGCAGCGCGCGCACGACCAACGTCCAGGCCTACAAGTTCTACCTGATGGCGCGGCAGTTCAGCGTCATGGGCAATGAGCGCCACCAGGAAGTCATCGTCCGGCTGTGCCAGCGGGCGGTGGAGCTCGACCCTATCGTACGCGGCGCCCTGGGCGACGATGGCGATCGCACAGTGGGACATGCACCGGCGCAGCGCGTGCGAGGAAGACGGCCAGGAAGCGGCCAACCACGCCATCCGGCTGGATCCGAGGCTTGCAGACGCGCATGCCGCGCTGGGTGCCGTTCACCAGGGCGCAGGGCCGGTACGAGCGACGGCCTGAAGGCGTGCGAAGTCGGCGCTGCGGCTTGATCCCGAGTCGTACGAGGGCAACCGGGTCGCGGGCATGTGCAGCATGGCGTTGCATCGCTACGACGACGCCATCCGCTATTTTGAAACGGCGGCCGCAGTCCGTCGAAACGGAGTTCATCGGCGGCGAGCTTTGCGTCCCAGTGCTATGCGGCGAAGGGCGATTGCGCAGGCGCGCGCGAGGCCGCGAAGCGACGCGCTGGCCGCGGATCGAAAGCGTGATCGCCGCCGAACCGGACCACGGCCGCGCGCTGGGTTATGGAGCGGGGCTGCTTGCAGATCCTCGGCGAAGCCGGAGCGCAGCGAAAGAGTGGATCGAGCGCGGCACGCTGGTCGACCCGAACAACACCATCCTGCACTTCAACTTCGTCTGCGCGCTCGCGCGTCATCGGGGAAGTCGCGATGCCCGCCCTGGACCTGAGCTGTCGAGCGTCATCGACAAGGCGTCGGCGGGATGGCTGATCTGGCTCGACAACGATACGGACCTCGACCCGCTGCGGAGCCAGCCGCGCTTCGTCGGAAATCGTCCGGAAGGCGAAGCTCGATTCGCCGTCAACGCGCCAATCGCGGCGATTACGTGCCGCCAGGCCGAGCCCGCTCCGTCGATCACGAACTGCACCGCGAGCGCCGCAAGCACGACGCCCGAGAGCGCGGTTGACCACGTTCGCGCCCGTCACGCCCATCGCGCGCATCACGAGCGGCGTCAGGCGCATCAGGATGTAGGTGATCGCGAGCACGACCACGATGACCCCGAAGAGGCCGGCCGACAGTGCGAAGTCGCCGCGCGAGGCGCCGAAGGTCAAAAGCACGATCGCGAGCGCGCCGGGACCCGAGATGAACGGGAACGCGAGCGGGAACACCGGAGATGTCCGCGCGTTTCTTGGCCTCGACGCGCTCCTTCGATGTCTGGCGCGTGCCGGATTCCCGCGCGAACATTCATCTCCGAGCGCGATCAGGAACAGCATGATGCCGCCCGCGATGCGGAACGCCTCGATGCTGATGCCCATGACGCGCAGGAACCAGGTGCCGCCGACTGCGAACAGCAGGAACATCGTGCCCGACAGGAGGACGGCCTTCAGCGCCATCCGGCGCCGGAACGCGTCGTCCGCGCCCTCGGTGAGCGCGGCGAAGAGCGGCACGAGCGAGATCGGCTCGACCACGACGAAGAAGAGCACGAAGAATTCTCAGTAGCTCGTCGCTCATTCGCTGCTCCGTCCCGCCGTTCCGAGCGCGCGGTCGATCATACCGCGGCGCATCATGAACCAGGAAAAGCAGGATGCCCGGCAGCGCGAGCGCCGTCGTGAGCAGGTAGAAGTTGCACGTAGCCGACGGCTCTGGATCAGCTGCCCGCCGTGGTGCCCGTCAGCACGCGGCCCGACGCACGGACGCGGTCGCGGAGATCAGCGCGTACTGCACGGCCGTGTACTGCAGGTTGCAGAGCGCGAGAAAGTACGCGACGACGACGACGCCGCCGATAGCCGCTCGGCGAAGTTCTCGAATCCGATCGCGGCAGCGAGCCCCAGGTTGCTGTGGCCCGCAGTCGCGAGCCACGCGAAGCCGAAATTCGAAAGACCCATGAGCACCAGGGCGAGCAGCACCGAGCGCTTCAGGCCCAGCTTCGCGTACAGGATGCCGCCGACGAAGATGCCGACCAGGAACGCCCAGAAGCCGAAGCCAACGTCGTAGATCGCGATCTCGTCGTTGGTGTACGCAAGGTCGTTGAACAGCAGGCGGACGGTCAGGACAGCGCGAGCGTGTCGCCGATCTTGTGCACGAGGATGAACAGCAGCACGAGCCACGCGCCGTTCCGCTGCGAGGAACTCAGCGAACGGACCGACGATCGAGGTCCACATGGCCGCAAGGCCACGCGCTCGATCGCGCACGTGGCGCGCCGGCTCGCCGACGATCAGCCCCGTCAGCATGGCCGGCAATGCGAATACTGCGCAGGCCATGTAGGCCGCCGTCCAGCCCATGCGGCCCGCGACGACCAGCGCGACCGCGCCCGCGGCCGACCGAGCCGATGCGCCAGCCGTACTGCGACATGCCCGGAGCCGACGCCGAGCTGGTGCGGCTCGAGCGTCTCGATGCGATACGCGTCGATCACGATGTCGTAGGTGGCGCCGGCGATGCCGACCAGCATCGCGGCGATCGACGGTCGCCTGCGATGCTCGCGGCAGGATCCGCGAGCGCGAGATTGACGACCGCCGCGATCACCAGCGATCCCGGCCAGCGAGCAGCCAGCGACACGCGCTGGCCGCAGCCGGCCGAGCAGCGGCGATGCGCACGCCGTCGACGATCCAGGCCCAGAACACCTTGAGGTTGTAGACGAGGAAGGCGAGGGCAAATGCGGTGACGGTGCGCTTGTCGATGCCGTCCTGCGCGAGGCGCGTCGTCAGCGTGGCGCCGATCATCGCGTACGAAATCCGGAGAGAGACGCCGACGAAGAATGCGGCCAGCGATTCCTTCTCGAGGTAAGGCCTGAGCGAGGCCAGCGTCCGCTCACAGTTCGTAGTCCATCGTGAGCGGCGCGTGGTCGGAGAACCAGGAATCGCTGGTAGATCGACGCCGAGCGAGCGCGCCCGGCGAGCCGCGGGCTCGCGATCTGGTAGTCGATGCGCCAGCCGACGTTCTTCGCGCGCGCCTGGCCGCGGTTCGACCACCAGGTGTACTGGTCCGGCTCGCGGGTCCACTTCGCGGAACGCGTCGACCCACCTGAGCTCGCCGAAGACGCGATCGAGCCAGGCGCGCTCTTCGGGCAGGAACCCGGAGTTCTTCCGGTTCGACTTCCAGTTCCTGAGGTCGATCTCCTTGTGCGCGATGTTGATGTCGCCGCAGAACACGTAGTCGCGGTCGCGCTGCGCCGAGCTTCTTCAGGTGCGGCAGGAACACGTCGAGGAAGCGGAACTTCGAGGCCTGGCGCTCGGGACCGGATGAACCCGAGGGCAGGTACAGCGAGACGACCGACAGCCGTCCGAACTGGAACTTCGAGGTAGCGGCCCTCGCCGTCAAATTCCGGAACGCCGAAACCCGCGATGACCCGGTCGGGCTTCCTGCCGTGAGTAGATCGCGACGCCGCTGTAGCCGGGCCGCTTCGCATCGAAGTAGCTGCAGTGGTAGCCGGACGGCCGGAAGCATCCGTCACCGAGCTGGTGCTCCTGCGCCTTCGTCTCCTGCAGGCAGACGACGTCCGCGCCCTGCGCAGGCAGCCATTGGAACAAGCCCTTGCTGGCCGCGGAGCGGATACCGTTGCAGTTGAGTGTGAGGATGCGCATGCTGGAGCCGCGGCCGTCCGGCCATGATACGCAACGGCCGCGCAGGACCTGCATGCGATCGCACCAGAAAGAGTTCATCGAGATGATCCTCGCGAAGCAGGTGCTGCGCTTCGGGACTTCACGCTGAAATCGGGCCGGACCAGTCCCTACTTCTTCAACGCGGGACTCATCAATGACGGCGGCGCCCTCGCCCGCATCGGCGCCGGCTATGCGCAGGCGATCATCGAGGCCGGCATCGAGTTCGACATGCTCTTCGGCCCGGCTTACAAGGGCATTCCGCTCGCGGCGGCGACTGCCGTCATCTACGCCGAGCAGCACCGCCGCAATGTGCCGATCGCGTACAACCGGAAAGAGGCGAAGGCGCATGGCGAGGGCGGCAGCCTCGTCGGCGCGCCGCTCGCGGGCCGCGTGCTGATCGTGGACGACGTCCTGACCGCGGGCACTGCCGTCCGCGAGACCATCGGCCTCATCAAGGCGGCGGGCGCGCTCCCCGGTCGGCGTCGTGCTCGCGCTCGATCGCCAGGAACGCGGGCAGGGCCCGCAGTCCGCGGTGCAGGAGATCCAGTCCACGTTCGGCATCCCGGTCATCCGGATCATCACGCTCGACCACCTGATCGAGTACATGGAGGCCGGCGGGGACAGCGATGAGCTCGAGTCGCTCAAGAGCCACCGCAGGACCTACTGCGTCGAGGGCGAATCGTGAATAATGCCGGCCTGAGGTGCCGCGGATGAATGCAAGGTCCACCACGATTCTGCTGACCGCCGTGCTGCTCGCGTTCCTGGCGGGCGGCGCTTTTGCGCAGGACAAGCAGAAGAAACTCTATCGCTGGGTCGACAAGAACGGCCAGGTCCACTACGGCGACAGCGTGCCCGCGGAATACGCGGAGCAGGACCGGGACGTATTGAACCGCCAGGGCGTGAAGGTCGGCCGCGAGGAAGGCACGATCACGCCGGAGGAAGCCAGCGGCGAAGGCGGCCGAAGACAAGGCGGCGCGCGACGAGCAGAAACGCAAGCTCCGCGACCGCGTGCTGCTGCAGACCTACCAGTCGGTGCAGGAGCTCGAGGTGCTGCGCGACAACCGCCTCGACCTGGTCGACGCCCAGCTCACGATCCAGGAGCAGTCGCTGTCGAACCTGCGCGCGCAGCGTGCGCAGATCCAGCGCACGGCGGCACGGTTCGCGCCCGTCAACACGGACGCGTCCGCGCAGCCGCTGCCGGAAGAGCTTCGCGACGGACCTCGAGCGTTCCGCGAGCGACATCCAGACGCAGGAAACCAATCTCGTGCGGCGCCGTGAAGAGCGGGAAAACATCCGCCAGACCTTCGAGGCGGACATCGCGCGCTACAAGGAACTCCGGGCGGTCAAGCCGCGCTAGCCGGTGCTGCCGAATCCGCCCGCGCCGCGGGCGCTCGCATCGAATGACTCCGACGACTTCGAGCTCGACCTGGACGACCGGGCACGACGACCATCTGCGCGATGCGATCCCCGGGATTGATCGTGAACGCGCGATCCCCGCGGTTCCACATCGAGACCATCACCGGTCCCTGGTAGTCCGAGTCGATCAGGCCGACGAGGTTGCCGAGGACGATGCCGTGCTTGTGGCCGAGGCCTGAGCGCGGCAGCAGGACTGCCGCAAGCCCCGGATCTTCGAGATGGATCGCGATGCCCGTCGGCACGAGCTCGGTTTTTCCGGGCTCGAGCACGAGCGGCGCGTCGATGCAGGCGCGAAGGTCGAGGCCCGCGGAGCCCGAGGTCGCGCGGCGCGGCAATTCCATGTCGCGCCCGACGCGCGGGTCGAGGATACGGACCTGCAGTTTCTTCATGCGCCGATTATCCCGGAACCGGCGCAATTTGCGATAGACCCGCGCGCCCGCCATCCCGCAGACTTCGCGCATGCACATCAGGGACTGGCCGCCGGCCGAGCGGCCTCGCGAAAGGCTGCTGGCGCTCGGCTCGGGCGCGCTGTCCGAGGCCGAGCTGCTCGCGATCTGGCTGCGCCATGGCACGAGCGGCATGAATGCGCTCGACCTCGCCCGATCGCTGCTCGGCCGCTTCGGCTCGCTGCGCGGGCTGCTGACGGCCGGTCGCCACGCGCTCTGCAACCAGTCGGGCGTCGGGCCGGCGCGCTGGGCCGAGCTGCAGGCCGCGCTCGAGATCGTGCGGCGCCACCACCTGGAACGACTCCAGGCGGGCCCGGTCCTCGCGAGCCCTCGCGCCGCCCGCGACTACCTGATCGCACGCCTGCGGGACCTCGAGCACGAGGTGTTCTGCTGCCTGCTTCCTCGACAGCCGGCACCGGCTCACGGCCTGCGAGGAGCTCTTTCGCGGCACCGTGGACGGCGCCAGCGTCCATCCCCGCGAGGTCGTGAAGCAGGCGCTCGCACCGGAACGCGACCGCCGTGATCCTTGCCCACAACCATCCATCCGGCATCGCCGAGCCGAGCCAGGCCGACGAAATCATCACGACCCGGCTCCGCGACGCCCTCGCGCTCGTTGAAATCCGCCTGCTCGACCACCTCGTGATCGGCGACGGATGCTGCGTTTCCCTCGCGGAAAAGGGCCTTATCTGAAGCGCAACACGCTGATTTGACTACCCAAAGCTTCGCTGGTCTAATACGCGGCCCCCGAGAGAGCCACGCACATGTCCAGAGTCTGCCAGGTCACCGGAAAGCGCCCGCGCTCCGGCAACAAGGTTTCCACTCCAACATCAAGAAGCGCCGCCGCTTCCTGCCGAACCTGCACACGCAGCGTTTCTGGCTGGAGAGCGAGAGCCGCTGGGTGACGCTCGCTGTCGACCCGCGGCCTGCGCACGCTGGAGAAACAGGGCCTTGAGAAGGTGATCTCGAGCAATACGTAACTGGAACGAAGTACAATC
>ERZ1370068.5894-contig-4898_pt1 | contig 48181 bp, 85 predicted proteins | sample MGYA00561227_ERZ1370068 | MGnify/ENA primary metagenome ERZ1370068 (study PRJEB38410, sample SAMEA6850437) | metagenome | study: Metagenomic assessment of the ecological functions of the soil: analysis of the soil microbiota associated with the... | reverse complement strand
GTAGTCATCGCCCCAGATTCTAGCATCGCTTCTCACATCGCTTGTCAGGCAAGTGCCAGTTCGTGTTAACGGTTGAATCACCAGCGGAATTTGTCGAAGTTTGATGAACACTTTCGTCGCGATTTCTCGCTTGCGGTTCTTAACGCCGCCCATCGCTGGTTGGTAAACGAGCCGATCGCTCGTGGGCAAACGATTCAAGACCCGTTCGTGTTTAGAGGCGGGCATTGGCCGCCGGTCCAACCAGCTGCTGTCAATGGTTTGTCCAATCTTGAACCGGCGGGCAGTGCCCACCTCTATAAACGAACGGTCTCGTGAACATTTTCGGGCGCGCATCTCGCTTAACTAGACAGAGGGCAACCTGACCACAAATGTTTATGACAAGTGAGGAACCAAAATGAACCTGCAAAAAATTCTTTTCCGATCCTTATTCGCAATGCTGTCGCTGGCGATGGCCGTCGAACTCACACACGCAAGCAAACAAAGCGTCCGGCAAGATGTATCAACAGATGTCCGCAACCGAGCGCTCAGCGTTCGTCGCTGAACAGGCGCGTCGCATCGGACGGGAAATGTCGGGGAGTGACTATGAATTCCACACCTGACTTCGTGACCATCATGCAGGAAGCGGTTGACGAATGATGCGCTCGTCGCATCGGGAACAGCGGTGGTGACCGGCTTGTGGAAAGGCGACGCGCGCATCGTCTTTGAGCGCGGACAGGCACAGGCGCCGACGTTGATTGCCGCGTTCAAAGCACGCAACGTGTCGCCGCTCATCGGCCTCTTACATTCCGCTGATTGAGTCGGAGTACGAAAACATTCAAAAGCCAAACTCGGTGGGCGCCATCGGCATGTTTCAGTTTCTGCCGCAGACGGGCAAACGCTTCGGACTCTCAACGGAGGATTTGTTGGACGTGGGAAAATCGGCGGATGCCGCGGCGCGCTACATCATGAAGAATCTCGAACAGTTCAAGGACGATCCGGATGAAGGAGGCGCTGGCGCTGCTGGCTTACAATCGCGGCGAGCAAGCCACCCGCGCGCGATCTGAAGTTGTTCATCAACGATCAGAACCGGCAGTGCAGCATCTGCGCGCTGACCGCGGCCAGCGACCAGCTTGACGCGACGTTCCGCGACGAGAACGTCCATTACGTGCCGCGCTTCTTCGCCGCCGCGATCATCGGCGAGAACCCGGAGTCTTCGGCCTGCAAAAATGCAACCGTTGTCGACTTATTGATTGCGGAAGGTCGGAACAAGCGAGCGGGGGCAAGCCACCCTTCCCAACCACGAGCTGATCAAACTGGTCGCTTGACTCTTAGTCGATGGGCTTTCAACGTGAAGCGGCTAAATCAGTGGGGACAGTCTCGAGGTTGGGAAGGGCGGCTTGCCCCGCTTCCTTGCGACCTTCGAGACGGGTCAGTTCACTTTCAGCCGCCGCATCACACGCACGCCGGCGCGCCAATCCTCGTTGATGTCGAAGCGATAGATCTCGGATGTCGGGAGCGACTGAGCGCGCCAGCGTGTTGAAAGCGGGATGAACCCGCAGCGTCGGCGCCACCAGGTAAACCAACGGCGAGTCGTCGCTGATTTTGCGTTCGCCAAAAGCTCTCGCTCGCGCGATGTGTCCGCGGCGGCGGTGCGCTTCCACGCGCTGCCAGTAGTCGACGCCTTGCAGAACGGTGCTCACGCGCCTCGAGACTTTTAGCTCAATCACCACGAGCCGTCCGTCCTGTCTCAACGCCAGCAGATCAACCGGACGAACGCCGAGCACGCCGCCCGCGCGCCGTCCGGAATTGCGCGTGCAACGGCGCGATGATGAGACCCGGATCGAGCTGGGTGATGTCGCGGCGCAGCAGAGACTCGAGCCAGGCCTCGGCGGCGTTGCGGTAAAATGCGTGGCGGTGATCGGAAGCAGCGGCGGAGCGGTGGTCCAATAATTCCGTCAGGAGGGTAGTGAATTCGTTTTCGGTATTTTCATCCAACCGCCGGCGACGCACGCTTTCAACGCCAAACCAAAGTCGCTCGGATCCCAGCAACCGGCGCACGCGCGCAAATGGCAACCCAAAATAGCGAAGCGTTTCACCATGCCGGGCGCTTACTACGTCAATCGCGCCGGGCGCGATCGTGAGCAGCCGCTGGGCTGTTTTACTCAAGTCGACGGGCCGCACCGGCGGAAAGCGCGAGAGCCTGCGGCTGCCACAAATCTTCCCGCGCGGGAACGTCGATCAGTTTCAGCTCAGTCAGTTGCTGATCAACTTCGAACACCGCGAGCGCCTCGCGCAAACTCTGGCGCAACAAGGCAACGCGTTGAGTTACCGGCTTAACCAGATCGCTTTCGACCACCAACCAGAGCTGTTGCACGTAAGGAGCTCGCGCGCGCTCAGCCGTACGCTTGAACCACAACAAGGCCGACGAAAGAAACGCGTCCACCTCGCCTGGCCGGCTGGCAGCTACGCATCCCGTGACGGCAATTCGCTGCTGTCTTTGTCGCAGCAGAATTCGAGCGTATCTGCCGGGCTGTCCGCGCTGCGCGCCCGGGCTTAGGACCGCGCGTTCAAGCCTGGTATTCGAATGAAGCAGGCAAGCCAGTTGGCTCCAGTTGGGCCGCGCGAGCCTGGCGCGCCGCCTTTACCGTCAGCGCGCAGCGCGGCGGCGTCGGCGCGCGGCACCAGTTCAATTAGCGGCCGTTCAGCGCCCATGCGCCGGGATGCTTGCAGCGTCAGTTTTTCTCCCGACCACTCCCAGGCAAAGACTTTCCCACGAGCGGCTGCCCTGCTCGGTCCACATCGTCAGAATCAAACGACCGTGATCGGCAGCGACCTCCAACTCGCTTCTGCGGAGGGCCTGGGAGCCGCGCCGCCGAGGGTGCAGAACCATCTCGGCGTGCGCCGCAAACAGCTCGGCAATCTTTGCGAATGCGGCTTCGAGGCGCGCCGGTGTGTTCAGGTCGTTCAGGCATTGGTGTGTCCGCCTTCCCTTTAGGAGGGACAGGAGGGTCAAGCGTATTAGAGCTCGCAAGCCTCACCCCGCAGCCCTCTACCAGGAGAGGAGACAAACTGTCCCACGCGGGCAGCCCGCGTGGGTGGCTCAAGTTTGTCGGACAGTCACCAGCGGAGTTGAGGGGGTGATAAGCGGTTTGTTAGCGTGTTTCGTCGTTACTTCTAGCGTGTGCTACCATTTTTCGTCAATCATATCTCACAAACAACCGCTAACAAACTGGCAATGAAAAACGTCTACCTCATAGCATCAGTGCGCACGCCCATCGGCCGTTTTGGCGGAACGCTGGCCGCGTGGACTGCTGCTGACCTCGGCGTCGCTGCGGCAAAAGCTGCCATCGAGCGCGCACGTTTGCGTCCGGATCAGGTGCAGCAATCGATCTGGGGTTGTGCCCGACAGGCGGGCGGCGGACCAAACGTCGCGCGCCAGATCACTTACCGCGCGGGGGTGCCGGAGACGGTGCCGGCGTTTACGGTTAACCAGGCTTGCGGCTCAGGACTACAGGCGATCATCCTGGCGGCGCAACAGATTTCGCTGGGTCGCGCCGAGGTCGTGCTCGCCGGCGGCACGGAGAGCATGTCGCGGGTTCCCTATTTCGCCGAAGGCGCGCGCTGGGGCATGCGCATGGGTCACACGGAACTGGTGGACGGTATGTATCGGGACGGCTTTAACGATCCGCTGTCGGGTCTGGTGATGGGCGAGACGGCCGAGAACCTCGCGCGCCAATATGAGATCTCGCGCGACGAACAGGACGAGTACGCCGTGCGATCGCAACAGCGTAGCGCAAGCTGCAATAGAGGCGGGACGCTTTGAAGCGGAAGTTGTGCCGCTCGAAATCAAAGGCCGCAAGGGCGAAACGATTGCGTTCAGGAACGACGAACACGGGCGCGCCGGAACCACCAGGCAGGACCAGCCAGGTTGGCGCCGGTGTTTTCCAAAGACGGTACCGTGACCGGCGGAAACTCTTCCGGAATCACGGACGGCGCCGCCGCGGTGCTGGTGATGAGTGAAGCGGCCCTCAACGAATCCGGGCTGGAAGCTGAAGCGCAGGATCGTTGACTACGAAGTTACCGGGGTCGCGCCAGAGATTATGGGTATGTGGTCCGGTGCCGGCGATCCGAACGCTGCTGGCCAGCGACAGCAACTCGGGCTCAGCGAAATTGATCTGGTCGAGCTTAATGAAGCATTCGCGGCGCAAGTGATCGCCTGCGATCGCGAACTGAGTTTTGATCCGGAGCGACTAAATGTTAACGGCGGCGCCATCGCACTGGGTCACCCCATCGGTTGTACCGGCGTACGGATCACGACAACCGCTGCTGCATGAAATGAAGAGGCGCAGCGCGCGGCTGGGTCTATCGACTCTTTGCGTCAGCGGCGGAATGGGCCTCGCGCTGCTGGTCGAACGGGTGTAGTCCGCAGGACAACTGGTGACGGCGGGCAACGCCCCGTATCTCAAACGGCAACCAACAGTTTGCGTTATAAATGCCGCTGAGGCTCTGTGGGACACAATTCAAGAAAGGTTTTCTATCGTGAAGCACAGTATTCTCAAGTCCTTTGTCGTCATCATCGTCGGTTTGTTTCAGCCTGTCGGCAATCGCACTGGCGCAGCGCAACCGCACCACCACGGCGCCAACGCCTCGAACCTGTTGTCGTCATTGCCGCCATCTGACGCGGTTGCCATCGTCAATGTCAAACGCGCTGATCGATGAAGCATTGCCGAAACTTTGGCCGAGAATCCCGCCAAGCTGGCCGAGGTCACCGCCGAGCTGGCCAGGTTCAAGACTCAAACCGGCCTCGATCCGCGCTCGTCCTCGAGCAAGTGGCGCTGGGCATGAGCTACAGCTATCCACGGGAAGGCATCACCAAAATCTCGACAGTCGCGCTCGCTCGCGGCACCTTCAACCCCGGGGCAATGGTGGCAGCGGGCCGCCTGGCGGCAAACGGCAAATACGTCGAAACAGAAATATCAGGGGAAAACGATTTACATCTTCAGCCTCGAACGGCAAATTCGACTCTTCGGCTTGTGGGACGCCAAGGTGGGGATCTTGCCGTCGCTTCGCTTGATGGCCACACACTCGCGCTCGGGGATCTCAACAGCGTGCGTGGGGTGATCGACGCGAACCGGCTTCACAAGGGTCCCAATGCCGAGTTGATTGCGCTCGCCAGTCGCGATCCGAATGCCATGATCGGCTTTGGCGGTAACATCACCCCCGCGCTGCTGGACAACTTGAATGTCAGCAACGACACCATCGCGCGCCAACTAACGGCAGTGCGACAGGTTTACGGCACGCTCGGCATGACCAGCACTGATTTGAATTGATGATGGCGGCGCGCACCGTTGACGTTGACTCGGCGAAGAACCTTAGCGACACCGGTTGAGGGGTTGAAAATTGCTGGGGACGTTTGCCGTCAACCGACTCGTCGGCAGCCAAGGGCTCGTTAGCCCGAGCCGCACTGGACAATCTGAAGATTACGACGCAGGGCAACGAACTTCAGATTCGGACCGCGGTCGCACAGTCACAAGTCGCGCCGTTGATGCGGGGGAACTAGGAAGGGCGGTGAGGTAAAGGCGAAAAGTGAAAGGCAATCCTTCTTGCCCTTCACCTTTCACCCTTCACTTTTCACTTCTCGAGCTATCTTGAGGGAACCGGAAATTGCGGACGCGGTGGCGCGGCATCGACTTCGGGCTCGCTCGCTTCCAGCTCGGCAATCACGTCTTTGTAGACCTTAATCTTGCCTTCCTGCTTCAATGCGCTGCTGCACCGAACTGATGTAGTCCTCAAAAAGTTGGCTTTGCTTTCCCGAAAGCATTGACTGCGTCAACTGCTCTCGCTGCTTTGCAAACTCGGCCAGGTCTGCTTCCTTACGCTCGGTCACGCCCACAATGACCCAGGTGTCGCCAACCTTCAGCGGCGTTTTAGTCACTTCGCCGGCCTTGAGGGCGTAAAGCGCCTCATCGACCGCCGGGCTGGTTCCCGCTTTCCCCAACGGCGTACCGAGTTTGTGGTCCGCTTCGGTCGTCGACTTCCAGACCTGCCTCTCAGCCGCTGCCTTCAAGTCCGGCAAACATTGTTGACCGAAGCAGCAATCTCTTTGGCCTTCTGCTCCAGTTGATCCTTCGCGCGTTGCTGCTTGACGGCGGTCGCAACTTTCTGTCTTGACCTCGTCAAAACCGGGGTATGCGGTACTCTTTCTTGTCCACCAGCACTGGAATCGCGAATCCACCTTTGACGCCGGTGCGGTCGCCGACATCGTTCGCGTTATTCAAAGGGGCAATAGCCGCCTCAAACTGCTGGCTGCTGCCGATGCCCGGCACGTCGTCGCCAGGCGCGACGAAAGGCGTCTCTTTGACCATCTCCGCAGGTTTCATGTTGGCCTCCGCAGCCAATTCCTGCGCCACTTTCTGCGGGTCTTTTGTTTCCTTCAGAAGATTCTGGGCGCGCTCCGGCGACTTTGGCGGCGGCGGCGTAACCCCTGCGATTGCGCAACGAAGCCAACAATTCCGGCTTGGCCTCGGCAAAAGTTTTCGGCACTCGAATCGCCGCGACGCAGGATGTACCAGTTACCGGCATACTTGATGGGAATATCCGAAACATCGCCCGGCTGCATGTCCAAAGTGCGATCGTAGAGTCCGTCTATCTTGTTCGGATTCTTTTTCACCGGCCGCGTCAGGTAGCCGCCGGTTCTTCGCCGTCTCAGGGTCTTCGGAATTTCCACGCGCCAGATCGCTGAAAATTTTCTCGCGTGTCTCCGACTGGCGGCATAAAATCTTGGCAATTAGATCTTTGCCTTTCTGTTCCGCCTGCGCATCAAGATCTTTGCGCGCAACTTTCAACACGATCTGCTGCACTTTTACGCCTGCCTGCTTGTTCTCGGGCGACAACTGATCAAACTCTGACTGCAGGTCTTTGGTCGCTAATCTGAAGCTTTCGCCGGCCTTGGCCTGATCTGCATGAAAACGTAGCGAATCTTCTTTTGCGTCTCCGCAATACTAAACTCCGCCTTGTGCCCATCGTAGTAACTCTTCAACTCATCGTCGGACGGTTGGATTTTCTCGGCGAGCTTCTCGGCCGAGATAATTACCCTCAGAAACATTGAAACCTGGTGTTGGCACGTTTGTAGTCGTCCTGCACTTCCTGGTCAGAAACGTTAACCGCGGCAGTGACAAAGGCTCTCAACTTTTCTTGCCCGATCCTCATCGCGCAGCCCCTTCTCAAACGTTTCTATGTCGCCGTAACTCGCCGTGATTCTTTCCTTGTAACGGTCGAGGCCGACAAACTGACCCTGACGCATCAACAAACTGTTTGCGAATCTTTTCGGCAACTTCGGCGTCGCTGGCTCCCAGCCCAAGCCGGGCAGCTTCCTTGAGCAATCACGCGTTCGCGAACCAAACCGTCAACAAACCGCTGGTAGCCGCCTAACTGCGCCATGCTGACTCGACCGCCAAACATCTGCAGGTAGTTCTCTTTCCTCTGCGCTACCTGAGCGACCGTGATCTCGTCGCGACCAACCTTGGCCACAACAGTCGTGTTCTTCGTAGGTTCGGTGTTGCCGCATTTCGACCGGGCGCGTAAAGACAATGAGGCTTACGGCCATCAGGACCGCGAAACCGACGATGATGATGCTGCGGGTGCGTTCCAGCCGGCGATAGTTGTTTGAGCATTATTATTACCTCTCCAGCAAATGGCGGATTGTAAAGGAGACGCGGAGAGGGTGCAACCGAGGCCAGACTAGTCCAACGTCCAAAGTCCAACGTCCAACGTCAAAAAAGGCGAGCGCGCTAACACTCGAGCTTTATCAATACCACGAGGAGTAGATGAGGAGCTTGATGCTGTCTGATCACGATTCTGGTTTTGACTTTGGATGTTGGACTTTGGACGTTGGACTTGATTAAGTGCTATTTTACTGGCACTGAATGAACGCGATTGGCAACTCAGCGACGCTGTGGATTGGTTTTTCCCTTTTCATCTCTCTTGATGCTGAGTCTGGACCTCGGACTCTTCAACCGCAAAGCTCACGCTATCCGTTACCGCGAAGCCGCAATCTGGAGCGGCGTTTGATCACGCCTCGCGATGATCTTCGCTGGGATTGTCTTCTGGTTTCAGGGAACGGATCTGGGCTTTAAGTTCCTCACCGGTTACGTCATCGAACTGTCGTTATCCGTTGATAATCTCTTTGTCTTTCTCCTGATTTTCTCTTTCTTCAAGGTGCCGGCGAAGGTGCAGCATCGCGTGCCCTTCTGGGGCGTGATGGGTGCGCTGGTGATGCGTCTGACGATGATCTTTATCGGCGGGGCGCTGATCAACCGCTTTCACTGGATCATTTATATCTTTGGAGCCTTCCTCGTTTACACCGGCATCAAGATGTTTCGGCAGGAAGACACCGATATCATGCCCGAAGAGAATCCGATCGTCCGGGCGGTCACGCGTCACATACCGATCTCCCGCCACTACGAAGGCGAGAATTTTTTACCAGGGTCAACGGTAAGTTAACTGGAACGCTACTCCTGCCTCGTGTTGATTATCGTCGAGGTCACGGATCTGGTATTTGCCGTTGATTCCATTCCCGCGATTTTTGCCATCACGACCAATACTTTCATTGTTTACACTCTCCAACGTCTTCGCGATCCTGGGACTGCGCTCGATGTATTTTCTCTTGGCCGGAGTGGTGGAGAAGTTTCAGTATCTGCGAATGGGACTGGCGATAGTCCTCACCTTTATTGGCGTCAAGATGCTAATCAGAGGCAGTCCACATTTTGATCCCCGTCACAGGTTTCGTTGATCGTGGTCGCCGTGGTATTGCTCGCCTCGGTCGCCGCGTCAATTATCTGGCCGAAAGAGGCTGAGATGGACATAGACGTTGACCTGCCGGAAGACTTCGACCCACCCTTTGAGGACGAACCAGAGGACGAGCCGGTGGACTCCCCAGTCCAAAAGCTCTAAAAGTCCACCAAAAACGACTGGCTAAACCCCTGAAATTGCTGTTGAACACCGCAAAAAGATGGCTTGAACGCGGTCTTGCGGCTGTGTTAGATTCAATTTGGCAGTGGTTGCCGTTCGAAACCCCGAAGTCATAGGGAAGAGTTTGCTGCCTGACTGCCCTACTTCACACCTAACCCACTACTAATCGGTTCGCTTACCCGGCCAATTGATTAGCACGCGAGTTTGGCAGTCTGCGGTTGCCCTTTCAGCTTTTCCTCCCGACCCGGAGATTCCCCAGGTCGAGGCCCCCGGAGTGGATAACTTCAAGCACAATGAGCAAACCCCGGCATTTTGTTTTTGATTGGTGGGTAGTCCAGAAGCGAGTCATCTACCTCCTGATCTGTCTCTGCGATCCTCTGCGGCCTGCCGCCGGTGGTGCGGTCTACGTCTGGAAGTACGGCAATCCGCTCAGAAACATCGACACCAGCTTGAAGCCGCCCTCAGGCGCGCGCTTCATTTCTTTGAAGGCGACGTCCGCGTGATTCGCTCCGCCACGCGCGAGACGATCGTACCCAGTAGCGACACCGAACTCTATCCTGGCGACACCGTGCAAACCCAGGCCAGCGGCGCGCACGGGTCAGCATGGCCGACGGCTCGACACTGGTAGTTCGACCAAACAGCACCATCATCGTTCGAGACAACCAGAGCGAAGACAATGGTAAGAAAACAAACGTGCACGTGGTCGTCGATAGCGGCCAGATGTTTGTACGCACTGAACAGCAACCCGAAGGAACCACCAACGTCGTCGAAACGCCCAAGACGCAAAACAAACTGGGGAGTGAGACTGGCGCCAGCTTTGGTGTCAATCCGGAGGGCAACGGAGGAAATTCGCGTGAACGTCGGTACGGTTGAAACTACCGGCCAAAACGGCGAGAAAGCCACGTTTCGCGGCGGCGATTATGTTGCGGTGAATCCCTCAGGTACCGCTCTCGCGGCCGCAAAAACTCCTGGATGTTCTGCCCTTCGGTGCCGCGCGATCTGGAAAAACTCGCGGTGGGTGGCAACGGTTCGGCCAGCGTGCCTCTGAAATGGCAGCGGCCGCAGTCGGGAACTCCCGCCTTCTATCGCGTCGAGGTGGCGACGTCTCCGTTTTTCGTTGCCGACGGCAAAGTAATCGAGCGCGATCAGTTGGCCTCGTTGGAATTCACCGCGAGCGATCTGGCGGCCGGGAGTTTACTTCTGGCGAGTGCGTGCGATTGCCACGACGGGACAGACCAGTGACTGGAGTGACCCAAGCGCAAGTTCATCATAGCAACCCGCGGATCTGGTTCACAGGTGCCGGTTTCAGATCTGGCTGCGGAGCTCCTGGGCGGCCAGGCTCTATCTGGTCAGCGGGCGTTCGGAGCCTGGGACCACGATTCGAATAGCCGGGCGTGAAACGATCGTGCCGGCTGCAGGCACGTTCCAACTTCAGGTGAAAGCGCTTCCCGGAGCGCAGGAGATCAACATCGAAGGCAGAAGATCCGCGCGGGAACAGCACGCCGTATCGCTTGTCGCTCGCCGCGCGCGGGCAGCGCCAAACGTTGAGACGGGGTAATTCGCGGCCGCCGCAATTTATTTTTCAATGTCACGCCACGTAATACTGCTGACGGACGCCCAGTGAGGCGCCGGGCGTATGAACTGATTGAAGCTCTGCGCCTGGCGGGGGTTAAGACTCTGATCGAAGGCCTGCGAGAGGCGGAAGTGGAAGCCGCCATGAGCCGCCGCGACCGCGAAAGCACTGGCGAACCCTGGGAAGAACCGCCAGTAGCAGTGCTCTACGAAGTAGTTACCGGCGCGGACATGGTCGAACTGGGCGCCGCAATCGAGCACGCGACAACTTTCTGGCCGGGAACGCCGCTCATCGCGTGTCGCCGGCAGTCGAGCGGGTTCCAGAGCCAGAGTTGGCGCAATCTCGACGGTGCCACCTGAAGCGTCTGGGGTTTCGTGCGATCGCTGACAAGGCGGCGCAGTTACCCGCTATCCTGCATGAAATCGAGGGTCACGGCACTACCGGCGAACTCCGACTACCTGAGATTGCCGATCCTCCGGCGCGCGGTACCGCTGGTTCCCTGCCTGCAAAAATGAAATCAGGCAGTTTACGCGCTGCCTTCGAGCTGGTCTCGTCGCTTCACTTCGTCGGCGATCAAAACACCGCGGCGCATATCGCACTCGGCCGGACTCGCTCCGCTCGTTAACGCTGACCGTTGGACCATCTATCTTTTTCTGATCCGACCGGTTCTAACACCTCGATACTGGAACCGATCGCCACCCTGAAACCCGCGGAAGAAAAAGTTTCGGAACCAGCCGATGACTGGCGACGGCTCTTGTCGAGTGACGACCAGCTTCCCTGGGTTCCGAGTCGAAGGCGGCGCGGCTGGCCGGCGCCGGAATGGGCACGGTGAAAAAGAAAGAGCGCGGCCAACACCTCGTGGCTGTTCCCTCGTGTGCGGCGAAAGGATTCTGGGGTGCTCGAAGGCGCTGCGGCGCAAAGCCACGTTCCGGAGAACGGAGCTGGCAATTCTCGATGCGCTCTCGCTGCCAGTAGCTTCGGCGCTAGCGCTAACGCCGTACGCATTGGCGAAGCCGAGCGACTGTCGCAAACCGACGACCTGACGAAGCTGCATAACGCCCGCTACCTGCGGCAGTTTCTCGCTCAACGAAATCCGGCGCGCCCGGCGTTACGGCTCCAGCGTGGCAGCCCTCTTTCTCGACCTCGATGACTTTAAGCGAGTAAATGACGCGCACGGTCACCTGGCCGGCTCTCACGTGCTGATGGAGATGGCGGCCGTAATTCTCTCTTCGATTCGCGACACTGACGCGGTCGCGCGTTACGGCGGAGACGAGTTTGTCATCGTGCTTCCCGACACGCAGATTGAAGTTGCGGGCACTGTGGCCGAGCGCATCCGGGAAAGGATCTCGCATCATCAATTCACCGCCGGCCGGAATTTGAAACTTCACTGACCGCTAGTTTCGGCGTCGCCGCGTTTCCGGTTCACGCCTCCTCGCCACAACAACTTATCGCCTGCGCGGACACGGCGATGTACGAAGCCAAGGCCGCTCACAAAAACTGCATCCGCTTTTCGGTGTTGCTGGGTCGGGGAACAAAAGTTCCCTGATGAAGTGAACACGCAGCCCGGCCTGGTAGAAAACGACGACGGAAAAGCCTTTTCCTGATAGCGTAAAGCTCAAAGATCAGTGTATCTTGTTCAGTTAGGCCCGACCTTGTTTCGCGACGAGTAGTTTGGTGATGGTATGTTGTCCTGTGGGTTCACCTGATTTGACCGGCGAACCCTTTCTCCCAATATTTTTCTTTACGATGTGGGAATGGTAGACCCGCCCGGCCGACGCTCTCATTTTTTCATTCACGGGAAGAGAACAACTAAATGGCGTTTAAATCGATTTTCAGTCTGTTTTCCAGTGATCTTGCAATAGATCTGGGAACGGCAAACACACTCGTCTATGCAAAAGGACGAGGCATTGTAGTTTCTGAGCCTTCGATAGTGGCTATCAATCGAGTCACCAATCAGGTCGAGGCGGTGGGCCGGGATGCAAAGGACATGCTTGGCCGCACGCCGGGCAACATTGTCGCCATCCGCCCAATGAAGGACGGCGTCATCGCCAACTTTGAAGTCACCGAGAAGATGCTGCAGCACTTCATCCGCAAAGCCCACAACGGCAAGACCTGGGTCAGCCCGCGCGTGGTCATCGGTATACCTTCGGAGATCACTCAGGTCGAACGGCGGGCGGTGGAAGACTCGGCCTATCGCGCGAAGGCTCTCGGAGGTTTACCTGGTTGAGGAGGCGATGGCGGCGGCCATCGGCGCTGGTCTGCCGATCACGGAACCGCACGGCAACATGGTGGTGGACATCGGCGGCGGAACGACAGACATCGCGGTGATCAGCCTGAGCGGCATCGTTTACTCGCGCGCGGTGCGCGTCGCTGGAAACGAGATGGATGAAGCGATCATCTCTCTACATCAAACGAAAGTACAATTTGCTGATTGGCGAACGTACCGCCGAAGCGATCAAGATCGAGTTGGGCTCGGCTTATCCGCTCGAGGAGCCCTTGTCGTACGAAGTGCGCGGCCGGAATTTGATCGAGGGTATACCCAAGACGATCACTATGACGGACGAAGAAGTTCGCGAGGCGCTCGCTGATTCGGTGTCGACGATCATCAACGCCGTGCGCGTCGCGCTCGAACGCACGCCGCCGGAGCTTCCGCGGACATCGTCGAGCGCGGGATCGTCTTGACCGGTGGTGGCGCTCTGCTCAAGAACCTCGACAAGCGTCTCTCGATCGAAACCGGCTTGCCGGTCTCGCTGGCTGACGATCCGCTGGCCTCGGTAGTGCTGGGCACCGGCAAGATGCTTTCCGATTTCGATCTGCTCAAGCGGGTGAAGTGGGAAAACACGATGACCAGTGGCGTATGAGAAGAGACGGTGAATGGTGCAATGCGTGAATAGTGAAACTAGAGTGTTTACGATTTGCCGACCTTTCACCATTCACTATTTACCAATTTAAATGGCCGCCATTCGCACGCAAAAAGAGATTCGCCAACGAGCGCCGATCTGGCTGGTCGCGTTGTTGCTGATGAATCTCGTAATCATGGCGGTTGACGCGCGCGACAGCGTAACCCGGCAACGCCTGCTCCGGGTTTGGGTGCAGGCACTTCGCTTCTCCGGCGCAAAAAGTTTCGTCGGGAGCCTCCGGCGCCAGTACAAGCTTCGTCAGACAGTTCGTTAACTTTCGCAGCACCGCGGATGAAAACGAGAGGCTGAAGAAGGATCTGGCCCAAACCAAAGTCGAACTACTAAACGCTGCGGCAGGCCGCCGCTGAAAACGAACGGCTCAAAGCACTGCTCAACTTGAAGGAGCAGACCGGCTACGATCGGGTAGTGGCCACGGTGATCGCGCGCGACTCGTCTGTTTGGTTCAACACCATCACGATTGACCGCGGCAGTTCGTCGGGTATTGCTCTGAACATGCCGGTAGTCACGGCCGGCGGCATCGTTGGTCGGGTAATCGCGCTGAGTCCGTGGACGGCGCAGGTAATGATGGTCACCGATGAGAAAGCCGCGGCCGGCGCCATCGTGGGACAACTTGGCGGCTCGGGCGCCCTCGGTTCGGTTAGAGGGTTGGGTGAAAACGGTCTCATTGAAATGCGTTACGTCTCGGGACTGGAAAATGTTGAAGTTGGCGATTACATTTTGACGACCGGCCAGGACGGCATTTACCCACCGGGTTTGAACATCGGTGAAGTTGGCGCAGATAAAGCGTGGCACGGCAACCCAGCCTCACCAGATTCTGATCAAGCCCGGCGCGAAACTGGATCAACTCGAGAGAAGTGGCGGTGCTGCTGTATCATCCGCCGCCGCGGCCTACGCCCGAACAGACCCTGCCAAACGTAGATAAAGGCAAAGAAGTGAGTGAACTTATGAGTAATGAGTGATAAGGTGGTAAGAGCCAGTGCCCTGTCCTACGTTTACTCACTCTCAACCTTCATCACTTGTCACCGTTCGACGATGCCTCAGCTTAAGACCTGCGGCCGCTCTGGCACTCGCCATCATCCTGCAGCTGTCCCTGCGGCCGCGTTTGGCGCCCACTCTCCTATATTGACTTTCCGCTGGTTGTGGTTGTTTATATCGCCTTGCAGCGCCACGCCTGGCAGGCGCTGATCGTGGGCACCATCGCCGGCCTCGCCATCGACGCCCCGAGCGGCGGGTTAATCGGGGCCGGGGGCTTTTCCAAAACGCTGACCGCTTACTTGATTTACTTCGCGGCCACTCGAGTTAACCTTGAAAACCCACTGCTGCGGATTCCGGTGCTGGCGGCGGCCACCCTGCTCGACTCGGCGATCTTCATCTTTTGGCACCGGTCGCTTGGTTATCCGCCGAGCGTGCCGATCTTGCAGACCCTGTCGTACCGGTTAATTGGTACAACCATCGTCGGCACTATTGTTCTATACTTACTCGACTCGTTGTTTACGGAACGCGCGCGGCAACGCCGGACCTTCGCATCGCGTCGAAAGGGCGCCCGTCGCGGGCCGAGCAAGCTGGGGCGAAGATGACGGACGACGGCGGATCGGACGAGCGCCGGAAAGCGACAATTGCATTTTGTCAACGATCCGTTCTCGTCTTAGCCAATCGGTCGACAGTCTGTCTGGCTCGATCGGTCAGATTTCTAGTCCCATGAAGTTCGAAGACACATCACAAAACCTCCGCAGTCGCCTTTGGATGGTGCAGGCCTTCGTCGTGCTGGTGCTCGCGCTGCTTGGAGTCAGGCTCTATTACCTGCAGCTCGTCCGCGGGCGCGTATTACGCCGAGATTGCTCAAAACCAGCGCATCCGGCTGCTGCCAATTCCCGCGCCGCGCGGTGATATCCTGGCCAACGACGGCAAAACCGCCCTCGCGAATTCCAGTCCAATCTTTAACGTTATCCTTTCGCGCGAAGACTTGCGCGGACGCAAGTTGAGTTCGCTGGTTCAGCCACTCGCCGAGGCGCTCGCCGTTGACGCCGACATCCTGCGCGATCGCTTCCAGCAGATCGATTCGCAAGCGGCGTTTGAATCCATTTTGGTGAAACAGGATGTGACTCCCGGAGACATCGCCTGGGTGGAAGCGCACGAGTTGGAGTATCCGGAGCTGCGCGTCGAGCAGCAACCGCAACGGCGCTATCCGGCTAACGGCATGCTGGCCCACGTGCTCGGCTACGTTGGCGAGATTAGTCCCGAGCAACTGAAGCAACCGAGCTACAAGGACAAGGGACTGAAACCGGGCGACGTGATCGGGCAGAGCGGTCTCGAACAGATCTACGACGAATATCTGCGCGGCAAAGACGGCTACCGGAAAGTAATCGTCGATAGTCGTGGCCGGATTCAGGATGAGATTGAAACGGTGCCACCGCAACCGGGCCAGGATTTAGTTACGACCATCGATCTCGATCTGCAGGTGGTCGCCGAGCAGCAACTGCACGATTCCGCTACCCAACGCGGTGTTATTGTGGCTTTGAATCCAAACAACGGTGAGATCTCTCGCACTCGCTTCCGCGCCGACGTTTGATCCCAATCTCTTTTCGCGCATGGGCACCAAGGAAGGCCGCGCGGAATACGTCGCCGTCTTGAACGATCCGCAAAAACCGCTGATTAACCGGGCGGTGCAAAGTCGGTACCCGCCGGGTTCCACCTGGAAAATTCCCATGGCTATCGCCGGTCTGGAACAGGGTGCAATAACCCTCGACCATTCCAGCCTTGTGTGCGGCGGCGGCATTCAGGTGGGCAACAAGTTCACGCGCTGCATGGGGAATCACGGCACGCCCGATCTCAAAGCCGCCATTACGCATTCCTGCGACGGTTACTTTTATCGTTTGGGCTTAAAGATGCGACTCGACGGCATAACGGCGATGGTTGATGAGTTTGACCTGAACAAGCGCACCGGAATCGATCTGCCCAATGAAGTTCTCGATCTGACGCCTTCGCTCGAACTAAAGAAACGCACGCAGGGCGAGAGCTCGGAATGGAAAGATATCGACACCGTCTACGCCTCGTTTGGACAGGTCTACGACGTGATAACTCCGATAGCTTTGCTGCGAACGATTGCGGGCGTGGCCAACGGCGGCAAGCTTTACATTCCGCATCTGCTTAAGGAACTCAAACCCGTCGGCGAACCCGGCTCGCCGGATTATCGCGTCAGTCGATTGTTTCAGCCGCTCGATGCGTCGCGTCCCAACCCCAAGCTGCTTCCGATACCCGAAGACATCCATCACGCAGTCGTTGAAGGGATGTGGGGTGTGGTGAATAACGGCGGCACTGGTGCCGCCATTCGCATGGCCGGCTTCGACATCGCCGGCAAAACCGGGACCGCTCAGGTTGTGGGTCTCGGCAAGGACATCTGGCAAGAACAAGGACCACTCCTGGTTTGTCTCTTACGCGCCCGCTTACCAACCTGAGATCGCCCTGGTGGCGTTGATCGAAAACTCCGGATTCGGCGGTCAGCACGCCGCGCCGGCAGTGCGCCGCGTGTACGACGTTTACTATCGCAAGACCCGAAACCAGGAACCGCCGGGAGTGTTGCCGGTTGCTAAAACACCAAAGCCGGAGAACAAGGCTCCCAAAAAACCGGAGACAATTGCCAAAGGCCGGTGAAGAGTGAAGGGTGAAAGGTCAAGAGTGGTGAAAAGCGGGTTGCGAACGTGAAGATGAGTTGCGACAACCTCTAACTTTTCACTCTTCACCTTTCACTTTAACACTTCGCAGTTGTCCATGGTTGCAATAATTCCCAAAAGAGGCCTGCGAGACTTTGATTGGCTGCTCGCGTTCATGGCGATCGGTATCGTGTGCTTTGGCACGCTGCAAATCCGCAACGCGCAACCGACGGAAAACTTCTGGGTGAAACAGCTTATCGGTCTCGCGATCGGCGTGGTGGCGATGCTGCTCATCGCTTTCAACGATTACCGGAAGCTGTTGAATATCGCCCCGCGTTTTACATCTTCGGCTTGTTGCTGCTGGTGATTGTGCTCATCCCCGGAATCGGTTTACGCATCAACGGTCAGCGCGCGTGGATCAGGGTTCCCGGGATCGGACAATTTCAGCCATCTGAATTTGTAAAAGTAACCACCGCCATGATGCTGGCCCGCTATTTCGGCAAACACCGGACCGGCCCTCTGACTGTATGGGAGGTGGCTGTGGGCGGCCTGATTCTGGCATTGCCCATCTTTCTGATCCTCGCTTGAGCACGACGTCGGTTCAGTGCTGACGTACCTGCCCATCCTGGCTATCGTGCTTTTTCTCTCCGCGATCAAGATGCGTTACGTGGTTGGCTCGATCGTCCTGGGTGTGTTGCTACCGCCCGCTGCCTACTGGGTGGGGGTCAAGACGCACTTAGTGAAAAACTATCAGCAGGAACGCATCAACGTAATTCTTGATCCGGAAAAAGCAGATCGCCGCGGCTTTGGTTACAACACCTGGCAATCAATCCTGACTGTGGGCGAGGGTGGATTGCTGGGCGCCGACACTTCCGCGGCCCACTCGCAAAGCAGTCTCAAGTTCTTGCCTGAGCCGCACACTGATTTCATTTTTGCCGTAACCGCCGGCAATGCGGGTTTCGTCGGCTGCATCATGGTGATGTCGGCTTACGTGATTCTGCTTTCGCGGCTGATTGCCGGGGCTAAGCGCGCGCCGGATCGAGCCGGCATGCTGGTTATCATGGCGGTAGTTGGCGGTCTTACCTGTCAGATATTCATCAATATCGGCATGGAGCTCGGCATCCTGCCCGTGATCGGCGTGCCGCTGCCGCTGATGAGCGCCGGCCTCGCGTCGCTGATCGCCACCTTCATCGCCATCGGCTTTGCGATCAGTGTGCAGCTAAGAAGATTTGTGAACTGAAGACTATCCCTGACAAATCCGTAGGGGGCGTTGCCGATTCGTTTCGCGTTTGCGCCATGTTGGGTTTATACTCAGCTTAGCTCGCCCCTGCGGAGTTTGTTCGTTTCAACCGCCAACGCCTTTGAAACAGTAAGCAGCACGACGGAAGCTCGATAAGAGTACCGTGCTCCCGACAAGCGAGCCAGACTTTTTGCGATCGTCCAAACGTACGGACGAATCATTCAACTCTTTACCGTAGCCGCAGTCGTGGGCCAGTCGGCCCTGAAAAAGACGCGCGTTGGGATCTTCAGGTCCCTTTGACATCCACGGAAGGCAACCAGGTCGCGAGCACATCTGCGGAGACGCCGATGTTCTAAAGCCGCAAGGCGCTCCCTGTTTGCTTTTCTGCTGCACGCGCCAGACGACTAGTTAGGTTTCATTTTTTGATTAGTTCCAGCGACCGTCGCGTTCTGGACGAATTGGTTCCAGACTCAACTCACTCGGCACGCGACCGACAATCCAACTATTACCGGCCAAAGGGCAACGCCCCTGGGACGCAGACTGGCAGTCGGCTCCCATTGTCGGTAATTTCTATCCAGACAACTCACGGCAAGACCCGCAAGCGTCTCGCACTCTCGCGGCCGGCGCGCCTCGCTTTCAGCTTGAAGCGCGTCCCAAGCGAACCACAATTTTAAGTAACGTCTCGAGCCGCTGCGAATACTCGACAGCTCCCTTTGTGAAGTTGGAGGCCCGCAAGCCTTTCGACCGGAGCAACCGGCGAGCAAACGCATTGGTGGCGAGGCGGACGTTTCAGGAGACATCAGGTACACAATGGCAAAAGAATTAATCGTAAGCGTCAACGGACGTGAAAAGAAGATCGCGATCATCGAGAACGAAAAGGTGACCGAGTTTTACATCGAACGCGGCGAGGGCAACCAGGGCATCGTCGGCAACATTTACAAGGGCGCGTCATGCGCGTACTACCCGGCATGCAGTCGGCCTTTGTCGACATTGGGCTGGAGCGCGACGCGTTTCTGTACGTGTCAGACTTTTTCGACGAAGAAGAAGAGTTTGAACGCATCGTAATCGACAAGTCGCAGAAGGGTAACGTCGAGGATGCCCAGCGAGTCGCTGCAGAACAGATTGCTCTAGCGCGCGTCGAACGCGAACGCCACATCGAAGCTACCCACGACCGCGTCGACCCGCTCGCGGAAATGGAGGCGCCGGAGGCGGCGGGCGAAACGGAGCCACTCGCCGAAACAGCTGCAGAACAACCCGGCGATCAAAAAGGTGAAGAAACGCGAGGCGAGCCGGCGTCGCAGCCGGCGCGGACGTCGTCGCCGCGGCGGCAGAGAAGCTGTCGATGCCAGTGAAGAGTCGCCAGCCGAAGCCAGAACGCGCATCAAGGCCAGAAGACATTGACACTCCATTCGTGGCTGCCGATCCTTCGATCCTGCGAATCATTGACGAAGAAGAGACTGCGGCTAACGGCGAGATGTTCAAAGACGCCCGGCTGCAGGAACGGCTATTCGACCAAATCCACGCCGGCGAGTTCAATCTTGAAGACGACTTTCGCACCGCGGAAGTTGGCTCGGTCATATCGCAAGTTGGCTAGTGATGATTCGTTTCAGCGCGTGGATGACGGCGACACCGCGTGAACCCGCGCGGCGCCCCGGACCTCGGGAGCCAGTCGCCACGCATATCGAAGGTTTCATTGATGACGTCGATGACGACCTGCTGCGCGGAGGTTCGTTTCAGCGAGTGAGCGACGATGAGTCCGACGCGCCAGCGGAAGCGGCCAGCTACGCCGCGGATGGGAAACCGAAGCAATTGAGAAGCCAGCCGCGCGGGGCGGCCAGGAAGTCCCGAGTGGGAAAACTTCTCGGCAGTCTGGGCTCCAAGAAGAAGACTTCCAGCAAGCGCTCGTCGAAGAAGCCCACTAAGGAGTTGGCCAAGAGCGATGACGATGCCGATAGTGAGGGCGTCGCCGCTGGAGACAGCGCGATTGAAGAGGCCGGCTACGTCGATGCCGAGGCACGACTGGATGACAGTGGCTCGCGCGCCGAGTTTGCAACGCGCCGCGGTGGCCGCCGCCGCCGCCGGCCCAGTAAATCGGCCGCTGCCGACACAGCTGTTGGCGACGCGACGGCTGAAGACGCACCAGCAAGCGACGACGTTGCCAGAGTCTGAAGCTGTAATCGAAGCAGCGCCGGTGGAGCAAGTTCCCGAAGTGATTGAAGCTCCAGCGGTCGCGGCGCCGGCCCGTGACAGCCGCGAGCCTCGCGATAGTCGCGGACCTCGCGAAGGTCGCGTGACGGGCGAGATTCCGCGTGGCCGTGACGGACGCGGCGGACCACGCGAGCTCAGGACGCCGCGATCGCCAGCCGCAACCGACCATCACGGATCTGCTACGCGAGGGACAGGAGATACTCGTCCAGATCGCCAAAGAGCCAATTGCCAAGAAGGGCGCGCGCATCACTTCGCACATCGCCCTGCCTGGCCGGTTTTTGGTTTACATGCCGACCGTGGAGCATGTCGGCGTTTCGCGAAAGATCGAGTCTGACAGCGAACGCCAGCGGCTGCGCAAACTGATTACGTTGATTCGTGGCAGCGAAGATATTCCGTCGGGCGGCTTTCATTGTGCGCACGGCCGGGGTTGGGATCAGCGAAGCGGAGTTGCGCGAGGACGTGCGCTATCTGGTGCGAACCTGGCTCGACATTCGGGCCGCCGCCGAGAAATCGAAACCGGCCACGCTGGTCCATAGGACCTCGATTTGGTTCAGCGCATTCTGCGCGATCAGTTGTCCGACGACTTTAGCGCCATCCGCGTCGACTCGGAAGAAGAATACGAAGCTATCGTTGAGTTTGTTAATCGTATTCAGCCGCGCATGGTCAAACGGGTGAAGCTTTACACGCGGGAGCGGCCCATCCTCGAGAGCTATGGCGTGCAGGCTGAAATCGATAAAGCCATCAAGCCGCGCGTGTGGCTTAAGTCGGGCGGCTACCTGGTGATCAACCAGACCGAGGCGCTGGTGGCGATTGACGTCAACACCGGAAAATTTGTGGGCCGCGGCAGTGGCCGGCTCGAAGACACGATTACGCGAACCAACATGGAAGCGGTCGATGAGATCGTGCGGCAGATTCGCCTGCGGGATCTGGGCGGCATCATCGTGCTCGACCTGATCGACATGGAAGAGCGTCGCAATCGAGCCAAGGTGATGGGCGCCCTGCAGGATGCGCTGCGAGGAGACAAGTCGCCGACCAAGGTGCTTTCGTTCAATGATTTCGGGTTGGTGATCATGACGCGCAAGCGGGTTAAGCAATCGCTGGAGAGAACGCTGTGCGCGCCGTGTCAGTATTGTCAGGGAGCGGGACTGATCAAGTCGCCGCAGACCATTTTGCTATGAACTGCTCGAGGAGGCGCGCACCCTCGGAAAGGCGATGAATGGTGAGCGCCAGAACAAGCAGTCAACGCTGCGGATTCATCCGGAAGTGGCCAAGGCTTTGCGCAGCTCCGAACGCGACGTGTTGAATGAGATTGAGGAGTACCTCGGACCAGTGGACATCAACAGCGATCAGATGATTCACCAGGAACAGTTTGATTTCGCGTTCATCTAAGAGTTAAGTTTCGGGTTTCGAGTTTCAGGTTTCAAGTTCGGCGTTTCGGATTGTATGCTCAACTTATTCAAGAGCCGAGTCCGCGAACTTGAAACTTGAAACTCGAACTCGAGCTTCCGCCCCATGGGAAAGTTAGGCAATCTCTGGAAGACGATGCTGGCCGGCGGCGCCGGCGTAGCAGCGTTGGCGGCCCTCAACGCCGTGATCCAGCGCAACGCCAACGAGCCGGATGAAAGCGCGCTTGGCGGCGAGGCCCGTTTCTTTCGCTGGAAACATGGGCGCGTCTTTTACAAGTCTGCCGGCCTGGAGAACTCCGGGCCGCCGCTGGTTTTCATTCACCGTATCGGCGCCGGCTCGTCAAGTTTCATGTGGCGAAAGAATTTTGATGACCTCGCCAGAGACTTCCGAGTTTATGCCCTCGATCTCCTGGGCTTCGGCTTTTCCGACAAGCCGGCCACTCGCTTCCTATTCTGCCGATCTCTACGTCGAACTAATAACTGACTTCATTCGCGACGTGTGCGGTTATCCGGTCCACGTGATCGCCAGCTCGCTCGGTGCCGCCTACGCGATTCGCGTCGCTGACGAGCATCCCGAACTGATCAGCTCCATGGTGCTCAACTGCCCCACCGGGTCAGAGACTCTGAACCGCCGACCGGGCATGGCCGGCGCGGCTTTTTATGGATTGCTGCAATCGCCGGTGCTCGGCACGTCCTTCTACAACGTCATGGCCAGCGAACGCAGCATCCGAGATTTTGCGCGCGACAATATGTTCTACGATCATCGTCGCGTTTCCGACCGACTGGTGACCAATCTCTACGCCACCAGCCACCAGCCCGGCGCGCAGCATGCCATTGCTGCCTTCCTCGCCGGTTATCTCAACACCGACACGCGGTTGCCCTTTTCACGGCTGACCCAGCAAATCGTTTTGGTCTGGGGCAAACAAGACACCACGTCACCCGTGGACCAGGGCATCCTGCTTCAGCACCTGAATCCTCGGACGACTTTGGAAGTATTTGATTATTGCCGAATGATGCCGGAACAGGAGCAACCCGAAAGTTTAACGCGCTGGTCCGTGCCACCTTGCTGCCGCGCGCCGCCGCCGCGGGTGCAGAATCCTCCAGCTAAATTCACCTGCTCCAGGCGCTCGTGAGAATCCGTTGTCCGCAGCCTAAGCACCGCGTCCCTCAATCCGACTATCACAAGTTTCTCGTGGTGAAGGTATCACCCTGCCGGACGTCGCCGGTTTCCAGTCCTTTTCGAAACCAGCGAATTCTTTGTTCGGAAGTTCCGTGCGTAAACGAGTCGGGAACTACGTAACCCTGACCTTCCCGTTGCATAACGATCGTCACCGACTGCGGCTGCGGCACGCAACGCTTCTTCGATATCGCCCGTTTCAAGAATCCCCTTCTTCTGCGCGTAGTGCGCCCAAACTCCGGCCAGAAAATCTGCCTGCAGCTCGAGGCGCACTGAAATCTGGTTGGCGTCTGCTTCGCTCATTCGCCCGCGCGCCGCGTCGACTCTGTCCATCGTGCCCATCAACCGTTGCACGTGATGGCCAACCTCGTGCGCGATCACATAGGCTTGAGCAAAGTCTCCCGGCGCGCGAAACCTCGTCTGCAGCTCACGGAAAAACGAGAGGTCGAGGTAGAGCTTTTCATCGCCAGGGGCAATAGAAAGGACCAACGGCCGCGCCGGCTAAGCCACACGCAGGAGTCTGCCTGCTCCGCAAACAACACCAGCGTCGGTTTACGATAGCGCTCTCCCTCGCGATTGAAAATGTCGGTCCACACGTCCTCGGTGCTAGCCAACACCGCAGCGGAGAATTGTTTGGATTCCTCTTCCTGTGCATTGACCGGACGAGAGCTTTGCGTGCCCACCGCCGGACCATCGCCTCGCGATTGTTCCAACAGTTGTCGCGGATCAGCTCCCAGCAGCAGCGCGATTATCAGTGACTACCACGCCGCCGAGGCCGCCGCCGACGGCCAGTCCTCCGCGTGACATTCCTCGACGGTCTTCAACATTCTCGCTTTGGCGAGACCTTTCCACAGCATGGCACAACCCTCCCTTTGGTTTCGATTCTGAAAATTACACTGGGGATTCGGAGGAGAGGGGAGCTACAGACTAGTTGGCAGCTTAGAAATGATCTGCCAGTTCACTGAGGGATTCCAGGTAGATGTCGGGGTTATGACCTTCAACTTCCAACTCGTGGGATAAGCACTGCGCACGCCCACGGTCAGCACGCCGCGCGTTTCCCCATTTCAATGTCCTCGGAGCTGTCGCCAACATAACACGATTCATCGCTTGAACAACCCAGCAAACGCAATGCCGTCTCCAGCCCTTCCGGGTGAGGTTTCTGTTTTTCCATCTGTTCGTTGCAAACCATGACTTCGAAAATGCTCTCAAGGCCCAGCTCATTTACTTCGCGAGCAACTCGACCCTCGGTGCCGCTGCTGACCACGCCCAACCGGTAACCTTTCAATTTCAAGGTTTTGATAGTCTCTGGCGCGCCGCGGCGGCAGCGTGGACGGTTTGTCCGCCGTAGTGTTGGTTCCAGAGTTCGTCAGCGCGCTGCCATTTTTCTTTAGGCAGACCCAGCGCTTCGTAAACCGTGTACCAGTTTGGCGAATAGGCGCGGGCGTAGATGTCGTGATCGAAAACAACTCCGAGCGCGGCAAACGAATGTTCGAAAGCATTCAGACCGAGCTGGGCGGAATCGACCACGGTTCCATCCCAGTCGAAAAGCAAGGTCGTGATGGTATGCACCGAGTTGGTCGCTGAACGGGTTGGGTTCCATTCTCCTGGTCGCTCACGGTCAAGCGACGATGTAAGGTGGTAGGACCAACTCCTGCCAGCGGCCGGCGCGGTGGTCAGTCGGCAAACGCGACACTCAGCTCACCGAGCGGTGCGGATTGCGAGGCATCATCGGCGCTCGACCCTCGCGATCGATGTGCCGGTAAAGAATGTCGCGCTGTTGGGGAACGAAACCCGCTTCGCGAATCAGATAGCGCAGCATCTGCTCATCAGCGCGATTGTGAGCACCCGCCGCGGAGACAACATTCTCCTCGATCGTGATCGAGCCCATGTCGTTGGCGCCAAAGCGCAGCGCCACTTGTCCGAGTTTTAGCCCCTGCGTCAACCACGACGACTGAAAATTTTCGATGTTGTCCAGAAACAACCGCGAGACCGCCAGCATCTTCAGGTAATCGACGCCGGTCGGTTCGTCCTTGATGCGCGCGGCCGAGCGCGGTGTTTTCGCGTTGGAAGGTCCAGGGGATGAACGCCGTAAAGCCGCCGGTTTCATCCTGCAAGGTCGCGCACGCGCTGCAGATGCCTGACGCGGTGCGTGCACGTTGTCGCCAATGCCGAACATCATCGTGGCCGTCGAGCGCAGACCGACGCGGTGGACGGCCCGCATCACCGCCAACCACTCATCGGTCGTGCATTTGGTGGAGACGCGCTTGCGCACTTCGTCGTCGAGTATTTCGCCGCCGCCGCCGGGCAAACTGTAGAGGCCGGCGTCTTTCAACCGCGCCATTATCGTTTCGTAGTCGAGTCCGGAGATCAAGATGGATGTTGTGAATCTCGGGCGGCGAAAAGCAGTGGAGCTGAAACGTCGGATACTTCGCGTGCAGCGTCCGCAGCAGATCTTCATACCACTCGATGCCAAAGTCCGGATGCAAGCCGCCTTGCATCAGCACACCGGTGCCGCCAAGCGCGATCGTCTCGTCGATCTTCTCGCAAATTTCCTCGAGCGTGCGGACGTAAGTGTCCGGCGCGCCCGGGCGACGATAGAAAGCGCAGAAGGTACAGACAACGTTGCAGACGTTGGTGTAGTTGATGTTGCGGTCGATGATGTAGGTGACGACGTTTGTCGGATGCCGGCGCTGGCGAATTTCGTCGGCGGCCGCGCCGATGCGGGCGACGTCATGCGACTCAAGCAGCGCGGTGCAATCGTCGGTGGTCAGCCGCGTCCGCCGGCGAGGGCGCGATCCAAAATACTCTGTATCTGACTCGGCATCGTTCGTAGTTTATGGCCTTCAGGTCCAATACGCCAAACTGCGACTGGCGTCTTGATCCGGAACCCTGCCTGATTAAGATACGATGAACCGTAAAGGCTTGTTCTCGTCAATCAGGCCGTAGTTTTCGGGCTAACTCAAAATACAACGACATCCCGCGCGCCAAACTTTCGTCGACCTGGAAGGTGATGTTCTCGGTCAGGTATTTCCTGATCTCTTCGCGTGGCAGCGGCACTTCGTTTTCGTACTGAGAGATGATCTCTTCGACGTGCGCCAGTCCCTCGTCGCGGGCGCCGGCCAGGTCGACGTCTGTTGATTGCCGCGAGCGCACCAGCCCGCGCCATCCACATCGCAAACACAAAGCCGGTGTCGGTGAACCGGCGCCACAGGCTGGCCAGATCGAAAACTTGAAACTCCTCGGGCCAGACTTTCATCGCCGGATCGCCGATGAGCAAGTGCCGCATCGTTGCCGGAGAGCATCGGCTGCGACGTCGGGACTACTCGATTGCCACTCGGGCTCAACGCCCACGAACTCGCGAAAGATTATCTTGATGAGGGCCTGCGAAGTTCGCGACGAAACGTCGAGGGCAACGTTGCGGACGCTTTTTAAGTCGTCATACTTGCTGATGAGTACCACGCTGCGCACCGCCGAGTGGGAACCAACACAAACGTCCGGCACAACGCTGACGTCGGGCATTCGTTGATACTCAATGATCGGAACCAGCGCCGCTTCAACTTCGCGCGGCCGCCAGCAAATCGGCACAACGCGCGGGCGCGGCGTCAGTCACCAACTTGCACAGCATTCTGTCGGTTTCCGTGTTGAAAGCTCCAGATCAGGGGCGCGGTGTTCAGATAACTTGAGGCGGCTAGTCGCGGCAGACTCTGCGGGTTGGCTGTGGTGATACGTTTTTCTCCTTCAGCAGATAGCTTCGGCGCAGGCGATGCTAACGAAACCTCCGCCGGCGCCGCAAGCGCGATCGACTTCAAGTACGCGTGACTACCTTTCGAGAGCCGACAATTACCATTCGGCTCACAACTCCATGCAAATCTACGACGTCAGCGTGCCGCTTTCCGCGGCGACACCAACTTACCCTGGCGATCCCGGCATCGAGATCAAGCGAGTGGCTGACGCTCGGGAACGGGGATGTCGCGAATGTTTCGCTGATAAACTTTGGCCTGCACTCGGGCACTCATGTCGATGCCCCGGCACACTTCATCGCCGGGCGGCGCACGGGTCGACTCGCTGCCGCTCACGAGCCTGGTAGGCGAAGCGGAAGTGGTGGAAGTCGCAGAACGACATTCGAGTTATTGACGAGGACTTCGTCGCCGCCCATTGCGCTTCGGGCGCTCAAAGAATTCTCTTCAAGACGCGGAATTCGAGTGTTTTGGAATCAACCCGCAGGAAGGGTTTCGCGCTGATTACACTTACATCGATCCCGCCGCGGCCCGTGCGTTGGTGGCCTCGGGAATCAAGCTCGTCGGGCATAGACTATCTTTCGGTCGAACAGTTTCAGTCGGAGAAATTTGAAACCCACTCTCACGCTGCTGTCGAGTGGGGTTGTGATTGTTGAAGGTTTGGATCTTGCGAGCGGTTCCGGCGGACTTTATGAGCTATTTTGCCTCGCCGCTCAAAATTGCGGGCGGCAGCGGCGACGGCGCGCCGGCTCGCGTCATTCTCCGCACTCTGAACTAAACGTTGACGTCTTTCGTATAAGCATCATGCCTGCCAACACCGACCATGATTACCAGGAGCGCGTGTTCCGGCATAGTCCGTTCAATCCCTCGCGGCCGCGTGATGACTTACGGACAGATCGCCGAAATTCTTGGCGAAGGCTACACGCCGCGGACGGTTGGCTTTGTCATGCACGCCGCGAACGACAAGACACCCTGGCATCGCGTAATCAATGCGCAGGGCGGTTGTTCAACCCGCGGACTCGTGCTCCCGCACGACAAGCAACAAAGAATGCTTGAGGCCGAAGGGATTAGTTTCAATGAACGCGGCCGCTGCGAGCTGCAAAAGTATCTTTGGATTCCAGCCGAGCCGCGAGGGCAAGGCAAAACGCGTACAGAAAAAGGCACACTTTTCAGCAAATAGGTCGTGTCAGAACCGGGAGCGATAGCGACCGGGTTTCAACCGTTTCTCAAACTTGAGATCTCAAATTCATCTTCAGAGGAAACCCCATGAGCAGAGACCCTCTCGATCAAAGAGCGCCCTATGCCGTTAGTCCGCCGCGTTACTCGGTGTCACATCAAATGGTTACCACGGCATTTGAGCTGCCAAACTTCCGCATCACCCAAAACCTTGGCATCGTGCGCGGCATCGTAGTTCGTTCAAGAAACATCTTCGCGACCTTTGGCGCCGGCCTGCAAATGATCGTCGGCGGCAACATTACGGTGTGGACAAAACTTTGCGAAGACACGCGCGCGGACGCTTTTGACATCATGATCCAGCACGCCACCGAAATCGGAGCCAACGCGATCATCGGCGCGCGCTACGACGCAACCGAAGTTACGTCGGGCGTTACGGAAGTGCTGGCCTACGGCACCGCCGTCATCGTCCAACCCACCAATACCGATGAGAGTTATCGTTCATGACCGGCCAGAAGATCACCGCGGCGCAACTGAGGCGAATTCAGAAGGCGATCGGCACGGTCCCATTCGCCCGGTTGCTCGGCGTTGAACTTGACCAGGTCGGCAGCGGTACGGCCACGCTCGGTCTCAAGGTTCGGAAAGAGCTAACGCAAAATCACGGCGTGGTTCACGGCGGGGCGATCGCCTCGCTCATCGACACCGCGACCGCCTTTGCCATTCTTTCCCTGCTTGAGCCGGATGAAAAAGTGACGACCGTCGACCTCACCATAAGTTACCTGCGACCGATAACGGACGGACGAATCACCGCGGTTGCCAAAGTCCTGCGCGCTGGACGGCGGCTGTTCGTAGTTTCAGCGGAGGTGTTCGGCAAAGATGAAAAGCTAACCGCTACTGCGCTTAGCACCTACATCAGGCTCTGACCATGGATCTCAGATTTCAAATCGCTTCCCTTCTGGCGTCCTGACGCAAAATCGCGCATCATAACCTTTCGCCCCCGAGTCAAAGGTTGTTGAGCATCGCGCTCGTTTTGTGCATGGACGATCTACGAAAATTCGCCCGCTACTTTCTTCCTTACAAGGTCGAGCTTGCCACCGGCATTACTTGTATCCTCCTGAGCGTTATCGCCAATCTCTACATTCCCCAGCTTGGTCGGCCATGCGATTGACGCCAATTGGAGCTCCGTTTCCTGGACGCAACTGACGGTTTCAGCGTTAAAGGTGCTCGGCGCCAGTGTGGTTGGCGGCGCTTTCCTTTTTGCAACGCCGCATACTGATTGGCATGTCTCGCAAGGTCGAGTACGACGTGCGCCGGGACTTCTACGCGCACCTGGTCGATCAGCCGCAGGCCTTTTTCCAGGAACATCGGGTCGGTGACTTGATGGCCCGCGCCACCAACGATCTGGCGGCGGTCAGGCAACTGGCTGGTCCGCTAATCATGTATTCGCTGCAGACGTTGTTCGTCGTAGTAATCATTCTGCCGCTCATGTTCCGCATCAGCTGGCGGCTGACGCTGCTGCTGTTCATTCCCATGCCGCTCGTTTCGCTGACAGTTAAGTTTTTGGCCAGCAGGTTCACGTGCGCTTTGAAAAGATTCAGGACTTCTTTTTCGCAAATCACGGCCCGCGCCCAGGAAAACTTTACCGGCGTGCGCGTGGTCAGAGCGTACGCGCAGGAAGATGCCGAGATCGCCGCCTTCAGTGAGATTGAATCGTCAGTACGCGGAAAAACCTGAGCCTGGTGAGGGTCGAGGCGTTGATGCGCCCGCTAATGCAGTTCCTGATCGGGATGGGTTTCGTCCTGATCATCTGGGCCGGGTGTGCCGGCGGCGATACGCGGCGAAATTACGGTGGGAGACTTCGCCGTCTTCAACATGTATCTCTTTCGGCTGGTCTGGCCACTCATCGCGTTGGGTTATGTCGTCAACCTGTATCAGCGCGGCACAGCCAGCCTGAAACGGATGAACGCGATCCTGGCCGTCGCGCCGACCATCGCGGATTCCCGCGACGTGCAGGCACAACCGCCGATCAGGGGCGAGATCGAATTTCGCAACCTGACGTTTCGCTACCATCCAAATGATGAGCCAGTGCTACACAAGATCAACCTGCGCATACCCGCGGGCGAGACTGTCGCATTCGTCGGCCGCACCGGCAGCGGCAAATCCACCCTCGTTAATCTGATTGCGCGCGTGATCGAGGCGCCGGAAGATACCGTGTTTGTTGACGGGATCTCAGTTCGCGACTATCCCCTCGCGCAGTTACGCTCAAGCATTGGTTACGTACCGCAGGGAGACTTTTCTTTTCAGCGACAGCACTTGCCGAAAACATCGCCTTCGGCGTGGAAAAATCGACGGCAGCGCAGATTGAGTGGGCTGCGGAAGTGCGCCGGCTTGACCGAAGACGTCGCCGGCTTTCCCGCCGGCTTTGAAACGCTGGTTGGAGAACGAGGCCTGACGCTTTCGGGTGGACAAAAACAACGCACCGCGATTGCCCGAGCAAATTTGCGGGAACCGAAAATCCTGATCCTCGACGATGCGCTGTCATCGGTCGACACCTACACCGAAGAAAAGATTCTGGGCAAGTTGCGCGGCGTCATGCGCGGGCGTACGAGCCTGATCGTCTCGCATCGCATTTCGACCGTACGTGATGCCGATCTGATTTGCGTGCTCGACGAAGGACGCATCATCGAGCAAGCGAGCGCATGCCGAGTTGCTCGCGCTGGGTGGCGAGTATGCCGCGCTACATGAACGACAGTTGCTGGAAGAAGAGTTGGCACTAACGTAGGACAGGCATTCCTGCCTGTGACAACTTGCTGGAGACTGGACAGGCAGGAATGCCTGTCCTACGCCTGGAGACTAAAAACTATGCAACCCGAACTCGCTCGAAATACCAGACGATGCTCACCCTGTGGGCCGCAATGCTGATGAGTGTTTTTCTTTACTTCCTGGTCACTCCTCTTCGCCGCGCCCGAGATTAGCCGCGACGCACATCAGCGCGGTGGGCTGCTGATTCTCACACTAACAGCGCTGGGTGCTTTGCTCGTCATAATTTCGTTCCCGGTAAAACACAAGGTCCTGAAGCAATCGGTTGAGAAGCAGGATATCGGCTTGGTACAGAAGGCAATGATAATCGCCATCGCGATCTGTGAGGCAAGGCGCGCTGCTCGGACTCGTTGAATGCTTTGTTGTCGGGGGTCGCGAATATTATTTGCTGTTCGTCTTCGCCGCCGCCGGCATGATGCTTCACTTTCCCCGTCGCAGCCAACTTGAAGCCGCCCAGTGGAGTCCGCTCGGAAGTTCCACGCAGCCACAGTACGGGAAACAGGACAACTAAACCGGAAGACATGTCGACTGCCGCAAAACAGTTTCACGAAGAAGAAGCAATCGGGAAGACTTACGATTTTCAGGTCGCGCGCCGGCTGCTGCGCTACCTGCGTCCCTACCTGCGCTTGCTCGTCCCCGCGCTCGGGCTGACTCTCATCGTAAATCTGCTGGGCAACCTGCAGCCAAAATTTACCGAATACGCAATCGACTGGTACATCCTGCCGCGGAAGTCGTCGGGTCTTGAATTGCTCGTCGGGTTATTTGTTGGTGTCCAGGTGGTGCGGCTGGTGTTCTCGTATTTTCAGGCAGTGTTGCTCAACACTATCGGCCAGCACGTGATGTTTGACATGCGCCGCGAGCTTTACGACAAACTGCAGCATCAGGAAGTGGCCTACTACGATCGCAACCCGGTTGGCCGCATCATGACGCGTCTGACCAGCGATGTGGATTCGCTCAACGAACTCCTCACCTCCGGAATCACTGACCTGCTCGGCGACCTCGTCATGATCGTCGTCATCATCGGCATGATGTTGTGGATGGACGTGCGGCTGACTCTGGTGACGCTGATCACGGTTCCGCTGTTGTGGGCGGCGACTACCTGGTTTCGCAAAGGCGCGCGCAAAGGCTTTGACATGGTGCGCACGCGCATCGCCCGCATCAACGCTTTTCTTCAGGAACACTTTGCCGGCGCGCAAACAGTCCAGATCTTCAACGCCGAAATCAAATCGCTGCGGAAATTCGACGAGATTAACGCCGACTACCGCAAGGCCAACATCGACACCGTCTTCTACTACGCAGTCTTTTTCCCATGGTTGATTTCATCGGCGCGCTCGGCATCGCGCTCATCATCTGGTATGGCGGCTATCGCGTGATGCAAAACACACCGGGCCATACCGTGCTCACGCTCGGCGCGCTGGTCGCGTTCATCCAGTATTCGAATTTCCTCTTCCAGCCGATTCGCGACATTTCTGACAAGTACAATGTGCTGCAGGCCGCCGTCGTTGCGTCGTATCGAATTTTCAAGACGCTTGACCTTCCGGTCGCGATCACGTCGCCGCCGGAGCCCGCCAGGTCTGGCCGGGCCGTGGGCCAAATCGAATTCCAGAACGTTTGGTTTGCTTACAAGGACGAGGACTGGATTCTCAAAGACGTCTCCTTCCGGGTTGAGCCGGGCCAGTCAATAGCGCTCGTGGGCCATACCGGCTCCGGCAAGTCCACGATTACGAATCTGCTGATGCGCTTTTACGACGTGCAGCGCGGCCGGATTCTGCCTCGACGGCGTCGACCTGCGCGAGTGGGACTTAAAATCCCTGCGGGAGAATTTTGCGGTGGTGCTTCAGGAAATATTTCTCTTCAGCGGCACCATCGAAGGCAACATTCGCCTGGGCCGGAGCGATATCAGCCGGGAGCGCGTTGAATGGGCGGCGGGCGAAGTGAGCGCTGACCCGTTCATCCGACGTTTGCAGGCGGCGACTATCAGGCGGAGGTCAGGGAGCGTGGCGCCGGGCTTTCGGTGGGCCAGAAGCAGTTGATATCCTTTGCGCGCGCACTGGCGTTTGATCCGGCCCTGCTGATTTTGGACGAAGCGACCAGCTCGATTGATACCGAAACCGAACAACTGATTCAACAGGCCATCGAGCGCGTGATGCGGAATCGGACGTCTATCGTCGTCGCCCACCGGCTCTCGACGATTCAGCGCGCCGATCAGATCATCGTGCTGCATCACGGCGAGATTCGCGAACAGGGCACGCATCAGGAACTGCTCGCGGAGCGCGGGCTCTACTGGAGACTGTATAAGTTGCAGTATGCCGACGGCGCTCGCAGCGAATCGCAGGAGTTGTCAGGTGCAGACGAGACTGCGACTCAGCTGCAGTTTAGCGGTGAACCGCTTGTCAGAACCCGGAGCGGACCAGGATCACCGGCCGGCCAGCCCGGCTGGGGTGGTGGTAGCGACGGGTCTCAACCAGCGAAAGAAAACATTCAGTGAGATCAACAACGCTCTTGCGCCTGCTTGTCTTGTCACTGTTCCTTGCTCTGACGCCACTTCTTTTCACGAGCACGGCTCAAATGAAATCTAAACCCACATCCGGCCCTCCAGTCCCTCCAGTCTTAGCTTTCGCGATTTCCTTTCCCGCAACGAGCAGTCGCGAGCCGCTCGACGGCCGCCTGCTGCTGCTCGTTTCCCGAGACAATTCCAAAGAGCCGCGCTTTCAGATCAACGAAGACCTGAACACGCAACAGGTCTTCGGGGTTGACGTTGACGGATTGAAGCCGGGCCAGGAAGCGACGGTTGATGCGAGCGCCTTTGGTTACCCGCTCGTGTCGCTAGCGAGCCTGAAGCCGGGAGAGTATTGGGTGCAGGCGCTGCTTCACGTTTACGAAACCTTCAAGCGCGCCGGACGGCCACACCGTGAAGCTGCCGATGGACCGCGGCGAAGGTCAGCAGTGGAACAGCGCGCCCGGAAATCTTTACAGCACGCCGCAAAGATCAACGATACCGCGAATGACGGTCGCGCGATCAAGATCGCTGCTCGACAAAGTTATTCCGCCAATCGCACCGCCAAAGGATACGAAGTACATCAAGCACGTGCGGATGCAGAGCGAGTTGCTGACGAAGTTCTGGGGCCGGCCGATGTATCTCGGCGCGAATGTTCTGCTGCCTGAGGGTTTCGATAGTCACCCCGACGCGCATTACCCGCTGGTAATCTTTCATGGTCACTTTCCGGCCGACTTCGGCGGCTTTCGCGAAACGCCTCCGGATCCGGATTTGAAACCCGAGTACAGCGACCGCTTTCATCTCGCCGGCTACAACAAGATCCAGCAGGAGTATGCCCACAAGTTTTACCAGGAATGGACCGGGCCAAACTATCCCCGCATGATCATCATCGAGATCCAGCACGCGAATCCTTACTACGACGATTCGTACGCGGTGAACTCGGCAAACCTCGGCCCATACGGCGACGCGATCACCTACGAGCTGGTGCCGTTAATCGAGAAGCAGTTTCGCGGCATCGGCAAAGGTTGGGCGCGCTTCATGTACGGTGGCTCGACCGGCGGTTGGGAGGCGTTAGCCGCGCAAATTTTTACCCCGACGAGTACAACGGCGCGCTGGGGCGCGTGTCCCGACCCGATCGATTTTCGCGCCGTACACCGTCGTCAATATTTATGAACACGACAACGCGTACACGGCTGAAGCGCCGTGGAAACAAACGCCGCGGCCCGGCAAACGAAACTATCTGGGCGAGCTGGCGGCGACTCTGAAAGAGATGAACGATCTCGAGCTGGCGCTCGGCAACAACAGTCGCTCGGGAGGGCAGTGGGACATCTGGCAGGCGGTCTATGGGCCGGTCGGCGCGGACGGTTATCCCAAACCGATCTGGGACAAGGCAACCGGCAGAATCGATCGCTCGGTGGCCGAATACTGGCGCGAACATTTCGACCTCGGATACATCCTCCGTCGCGACTGGAAAACCCTCGGGCCCAAACTTGAAGGCAAGCTGCACATCTACGTCGGCGAGGCTGACAACTACTATCTGAACAACGCGGTCTATCTCGTCGAAGACTTTCTCAAGAGCAACTAAGAGATCCGTTTTACGGCGGCGAGGTTGACTACGAGCCGCGCGCCGAACACTGCTGGAACGGCGACCACACGCAGCCGAACGCGATCTCGCGACTGCGTTATCATCAGTTCTACGCGCCAAAGATTGTTGAGCGGATTCTGAAGACTGCGCCGCCGGGCGCCGACGTGACCAGCTGGAGATACTGGACCGACAGTTAATTGTCCGATTCCAAAAGGAGACCAGATGAGACTTGTGAGATACCCTGCCGCGCTTTTGCTGGCCCTGCTTGTTGCCGGCAGCATTCGCTCCGAATCAAGCAGAGAAAGCGATCGCGTCGATTCAGACGCCGACTGGAGCCATATTGGTTTTGGAACGAAACCGGCAACTATTTTACCCTCGAGATAACCGGCAAAAGTGTCCGGCCGAACAACTCAACCGGCGACGTCTTCTTCAATGTCGACGGCATGGTCGCTTCAAGTTCAGGTCGCTGCATTCAGCCAAATTTTCAAGGGGCTCCTCTGGGAAAGGGCAGACGGCCGAGTCAATCCTGCTGGCGCATAAGGATTGGGAGTCGGAATATGCTGAAGGTATTTTAGGCAAAAGATTAAGGTGCAATCGTCTCCTTTGAAACTAAAGAACGGTAACGACGCTCTGTTTTGGACCTACGATATGCCCGAAGGGGTAAAGGCCGACTCCAAAAACAGCTTTTTCCTGACCATGGTTAATAATGACTCTGTGATAGTCCTGAACTCAGTGGTGATTGGCTCGACGAAAGAGGAAGATATTAAGCAACTGCTGACGAGGACGCTCGAGACAATTAAGTTAAGTCCGGAGCCCTTCAACGTCGAGAAGCTGCGGGAGCCGTTCAAGCCTTGAAGCGTAGCAAAGCGTTCGCAGCCCTCCGCGCGACTTTAACAAGTCGCCTTAACTGAAGTATTGTCGCCCCGAAGAATCGGAAGGTTCCCAGACTTTTGATTTAGGAGGCTGGCATGACACACACTCCCACGGCGCGTCGAGACCGCTTGATAGTTCGCGAATTGGAAAATGAAACGCTCGTCTACGATCAGGCAAACGACGAAGCGCACTGCCTGAATCAAACCGCCGCGCTGGTTTGGAAACACTGCGATGGACGAACGACGGTTGACGAAATCGTGACGAGTCTCGGCGCCGAGCTGACAGGAAGCAGTCGACCCGAAAGTTGTTTGGCTCGCATTGTCGCAGTTGCGGCCGCAAAAGGTTGTTGCTGGAACGAGGTCCAACGCAACGCAAGAAGATCAGCTCAGTCAAGCGACGTGATCCGGCCGTGCATTTCAAGACGCGAGCTGGCGCTCCAGGTTCGGTCAGGCGATGGTCATAGCGCTCCCACTAGTAGCAACCATCGGCGCACCGAGACCTGCCTTCACGCAGCATCGTGCAGTCCAAACTGCGGCGTTCCGCCCCTGGCCGAGTGTTGCCCGCCGGGTTGCCCGTGCGGCACTGCCGCCATATGTTGTAGCGGCTAGATGTTCGGGCTGGTACCTGTACGTAATCTCTCCCAATAAACAATTGCCGTTTTTCCTTTTCGTAATAGAATACCGCGACCGAAACAAATGAACAGTGGTCGCCAGTGTCTGACAAAGGAGTCTGCCGAATGATTCGTCGCGTTGTCTTGTTCTCTGTCTTCCTGTTGCTTTCATTCTCTTCCCTGCACGCTCAGAAACGCGCTTTCACAATCGAAGATCTTTATCGCGTCAAGAACATTTCCGACTTGCACCTTTCGCCTGACGGCCAGACGCTAATTTTCGTCGTCGGCAGTTCCGACCTGGCGCGGGCGAAACGCCACAGTCACGTCTGGGCGATGAATCGCTGACGGCAGCAATCCGCGGCAGTTGACCACCAGGGCGACGGCAGCGAGTCGTCGCCGTTGTTCTCGCCGGACTGGCAAAGTGATTTCCTTTATCAACTCGAAAGACAACAATCTCTACCTGATGCCGGCCGCGGGCGGCGACTGGCGGCGCCTGACGAACATCTCGACCGGCGTCTCTGATCCGCCTCTGGTCGCCCGACGGGAAGTGGATCGGCTTTTTCGTCAGATGTATCCGGAATGCAACGGCGACGATGCCTGCAATAAAGAGGTCGCGGAACGTTGGGCGGCGGGACCACTAAGGCACACATGGCTGACTGAGCTGCTCTATCGCCATTGGAACGCCTGGAAGGACGGCACGCGCACGCACCACTTTCATAGCCAACACCGCTAACGGCGAAACGCGAGACGTTACGCCGGGCAACTACGTTACGCGCCAACGTTCCAACTCCGGCGGCCCCTTTTGCAATACGATTTCTCGCCCGACAGCAAAGAGCTGGTTTACGTTTCTAATCACGATCCAGTGCCGGCTGTTTCCACCAACAACGATCTCTGGCTGATCTCCGCTTGCTGACAAAGACGCACAGCCGCGCAATATAACCGCGCCGCGAATCCCGCTTACGACGGCAGTCCGAAGTATTCGCCGGACGGAAAGTACATCGGCTTTACCGCATGCAAACGCAGCCGGGTTACGAGGTCGGACTGCTCTTTCGCGTCGCAATCTATGAACGCGCCACCGGCAAATCGACGGTCCTGACGGGTCGTTCCGCAATTGGATCGACGAGTTTCGCTGGTCAGAGATTCCAAAGCCTTCTATTTTCTGGGACCGGTTGAGGGCCGGAATCCAATCTTTCGTCTCGATCTGAACTCAAAAAGCCATTACCCAGGTTTTGGCAGACGCGACGATTGACCGCTTCCGACTGGGACCAGAGCGAGCAGCGCTTGTTCTATATCAAGCGTTCGGTCGGTTCACCTCCGGAAATTTACAGCGCCCAAATCACCAACGGAAAAGCCGCGCAACGCCTGCAAAGCTCTCGCTTACGTTAACGATCAGTTCGTGAACGACGTTGACGATGCGCCCGGCAGAATGATCTGGGTGACCGGTTCGGGCGGTGAGCGTGTGCAGGTTTTTATCGTCAAACCGCACAACTTCGATCCCTCGCGCAAGTATCCCCTGATTCTGAATGTGCATGGCGGTCCGCAGTCGAATTTTGGCGATGCTTTTCGCGGCGACTGGCGAGTCTATCCGGGCGCCGGTTACATCGTCGCCTTTCCGAATGCGCATGGCTCGACGGGTTTCGGGCAGGATTACACGGCGGAGATTTCCGGGCGACTTTGGCGGACGAGTCTTTGAAGAACTTGATGAAGGTGACAGACGCGCTCGAAAACTTCCCTACGTCGACTCGACGCGCATGGGCGCAATGGGCTGGTCATCGTATGGCGGCTACATGATGATGTGGTTTGAGGGACACACCGATCGCTTCAAGGCGATTGCGTCGATGATGGGCATGTACGATCTGCGCGCATTTCACGGCGCTACCGAGGAGCTTTGGTTTCCCGGAGTGGGATTTGAAGGGCAAACCCGGAACTTCACCGGACTACGAAAAGTGGTCGCCGGCAAACTTCTCAAAAACTTCAAGACGCCGACGCTGGTGATTTCCGGCGAGCGAGACTACCGCGTGCCCTACGCAGGTCGCTCGCGTTCTTCACGGACTTGCAGCAGATGAAGGTTCCCTCGCGATTGATCATTTACTCGAAGCGCCGGACACTGGCCGAGCTGGTACGAGATGGCGCTTTACTACACAGCACACCTGGAATGGTTCAACCAGTATCTGAGCGGCCAGCCGCCACCGTGGACAACGGAACAGTTTCTGCGCAACGCCGTCTTCGATAAAACGACGGGCCAACGGATAGTTGAAACTGAAACCGAGCACGCCGTAGGCAGAACTTTGGAGTGCGGCGACCTGTCGCCGCTTTCCTCGGCGGCGGCTTGACGCCGCTTTTCACGCTCGAACCAGTTCAAAAGTAGCTGCGACGAAGTCACAGCCAACTAAAGCGCTGACAGGTCAGCGCACTCCAAAAGGAGCACCCGATGACGAAGCCACCACCGTCGCAACCCAACCCGGCCCGGAACTCACCGCTCGTTCCATAGTCGTCGGGCTCATCGTCGCAGCGATTATCGGGAGCGCCTATCCCTACTGCGTCTTGAAGCTCGGCTTTGGCCCAACCTCTCCGTGGTGTCGGCCTTCTTCGGTTTCATCGCGCTCGTGCTCATCATGCGGCGCCGCGGGCACCAACGCGCGCGAGAACAACATCGTGCAGACCATGGGCACCAGCGCCGGGCAGACCGCTTTCATGAGCGTGCTGTTAGCGGCCTTTGACATGCTCAACGCCAAGGGAGTGCTCAATCCGCCGATTCACCTCGGCACCTGGCAAATCTTTTTCTGGCTTTGCAGCGCCAGCCTGCTCGGTATCCTGCTGGCCGTCCCCATGCGTCGCCACTACATCGACGAAGAAAACCTCACCTATGCAGACGGCATGGCCGCGGGCGAGACGATCCTCGTGTTGCACGAAGGACGTGAGAAGGGCGCAGGCGCCGGACACGGTCAAGGCACTGGGCATCGGCGGATTGTTGTCGGGCGCCCTGACTGTCTTGACCACTCCCTCCTGTGGATTCCGGACACTCTCTTCTTTCCCGGCGGGCAGCCGATGCGATTGGGTTCAATTTGAGTTTGCTGTCATTCGGATCAGGGCTGCTGGTCGGATTTCGCATTTGCCTGGCCATGGCGATTGGCACCGCCATCAGCTGGTTCATCCTGCCTGCGTTTCTTTTCTCGCACGGGATGATCGAAGGTACTGACTTATGCGCCAAACGCTGCGTTGGGTGATGTGGCCGGCCACCGGCTTGATGGTCGCCGGCGGGCTCACTTCGCTGGCGTTGAAGTGGCATCTGATCGTGAAGACTTTCCGCGACCTCAGGGCGGTAAGCCGGGCGCCAACGTCGAGCAGCGGAGTTTCCGATGAAGTGGGTAGTAATCGGATCGCTGGTGATGACAGTCGTCATCTGTCTCGTTCAATACTTCAGCATGGGCATTCCGATGTGGCTTTCACTCGTTGCAGTTCTGCTTTCGCTGCCGCTGATGTTCGTCGGCCTGCGCGTGTTGGGCGAGACAAACTGGGGACCCATCAGCGCGTTGTCAAACATGATGCAGGCGCTCTTTGCCTTCATTTCGCCGGGGAACGTGCCGGTTAACATGTCTTCGAGCGGACTCACCGGAACCATTGCGGTCACCTCCGAAGCGTTGATGCAGGACTTCAAAGCCGGACAGTTAATCAAGTCGAACCCGCGTAGCCTGACGATCGCGCAGCTGATTGCCGCACCGGTCGGGGCGATGGCCACGGCCCTTATTTATCCGGTCTTGCGCGCGAGGTTTGGCATCGGTCCTGAAGGTTTGTCTTCCCCGATTAGCGTTAAGTGGGCCGGCTTCGCGGAGTTGCTTACGAAGGGACTCAGCGCGTTGCCGCCGGGTTGCCTGATCGGATTGGTGATCGGAATCGCGGTGGGGATCATACTGTTACGCTGCTGGCGGAAAAGTACGAGGGGGTCATCCCTCGCCGGCGGCGATGGGTATTGGCATGCTGATCAATGCGGCGGTGCTGATGACTTTCATCCTCGGCGGCGTGGTGCAGTTGATTTGGGCCCGGACTGCTCCGAAGCCGGAGAAGGAATTCCGGATTCCGCTCGCTTCAGGTTTGATTGTGGGCGAAGCGCTGGTGATCGTGGTGATAGCGATCTACAGCGCGATCTTCCACTAATTAATTTTACGAGCGGTGAACCGCCAGGACGCCAAGGACGCCAAGCAAGGCAGGCAGAATCAAGAGTCGGTTGCGCGGTTAGCATCACCTTGTACTTTTATCTTTGTCTTCTTTGGCGTTCCTGGCGTCTTGGCGGTTAGTTATTAATCTCCTTGGAACCTAAATTCTTCAAAACTCCTGCCGACCTGCGCAAATGGTTCGCGGCCAATCACTCCGCAGCAACGGAGCAATGGGTCGGGTTTTACAAAAGGACTCCGGCAAGGCGAGCATCACCTGGCCGCAGTCTGTCGATGAAGCGCTGTGCTTCGGCTGGATTGACGGCATCCGGAAAAGCATCGACGCCGTCAGCTACAAAATTCGCTTCACGCCGCGCAAGCCGCGCAGCATTTGGAGCTCAGTAAACATCAAGCGAGCCGCCGAACTGGTCGAACAGGGACTGATGCAGCCCGCGGGCTTGAAGGCGTTTGCAGCGCGGCAGGAAAACCGTTCGGGAATCTATGCATACGAACAAAGAAGTCCGGAGCTGCCCGAACAGTACGCGAAGAAACTGAGAAAACATGCCGTCGCCTGGAAGTTCTTTCAGGCCCAGCCACCGTCATACCGAAAGGCGGTCAACTGGTGGGTCGTCAGCGCCAAGAAAGAGGAAACGCGGCTCAAGCGACTTGATACGTTGATCGAGGATTCAGCAGCCGGGCGAACAGTTCGGCAGTACACCGCGTGGGAAAAACGGAAGCGAGACACTGGTGCTTAGAACTTTGTACTTGGTTCTTTGTTCTTCGTACTCAGGAGACTGGTTTGGTTGAATTGGGTTCCTTCTAAGAAGACAAAGTTCAAAGGACAAAGCACAAAGTTCCAAAACCCATGCATAAAAAGCTGCATAAGATTATTTTCCTGCTGATCATTTCCTCAGGAATCGGCCTCGTTCCCGAATTACTCGCACACGCGCAGACCACGCCGCGCGCACTTCGGCTCGTCCCGCATCGCATCTCGCTCGCAAACGGTAAGTCGTTTGACCTGAACCTGCCACCCGAACTCGCCATCAACGTCGCGGCGCAGGGATTAAAGCGCGTGCGTTTCATGGCCTCGGAGTCCCGACGATCGGATCTTCGTCACCGACATGTACAACCTCTCTGATAACAGCAAAGGCGTGGTGTACATTCTCGATGAATTTGATCCGGCGACTAAGAGCTTCAAAAAGTGACGCCTTACCTTTCCGGTTTACGCAATCCCAACAGCATCGCGTTCTACACCGATCCGGACGGCAATGAATGGTTTTATCTGGCGCTTACGGATCACTTGCTGCGCTACAAATACGTCCGCGGCGAGAATGCGCCGAGCGTGAAGGCGGAAGTGCTCGCTTCTTTCCCGACTACGGGTTGAGCTACAAATACGGCGGCTGGCATTTGACGCGCACCATCGCCATCGGCCCAAACGGCAAGATTTACGTGGCGGTCGGCAGCAGCTGTAATGCTTGCGAAGAAAAGGAAGAAGTGCGCGCCAGTATTTTGGAGATGGACCCGGACGGCCGGAACCAAAAGTATTTTGCCCGCGGCCTGCGCAACGCCGTCGGCCTGCGTTGGGTGAGAGACCAACTCTACGCCACCAACATGGGTTCCGATCACCTCGGCAATGACAAACCCGCCGACACGATGTATGCGGTCAAAGACGGAACCAACTACGGCTGGCCTCGTTGCTATCAGTTTGGCGCCGCACTATTTGCCGACCCAAAGTTCAATCTGGGGCCGAAAAAGATGAATTGTCGCAAGGTGCCGCTGGCCTTTGCAGCTTTCGACGCCCACAGCTCACCGCTTGGACTTGAGTTTTTCGATTCACTAGACCTGGGGCCGGTGCCAAAGTCCGGTGACGGCGGACCGCTCCGGGATTCGTTTCTGGTCGCACTCCACGGCTCAACGAAGAAGAGTCTTAATCGCGGGTATCGGGTGGTGCGCCTGCGAGAGAATCAGGAAGACTGACGAGCCGCCGGAGGATTTCATCGACAGGTTTCTTCGCGGCGGGGAAAATCAATGGCCGCCCGGTGGATATTTCTAAGCTTTAGCGTCGATGGCTTTCTGCTGACCGACGACTACGCCGGCGTCATCTACTATGTCTACGAAAAATAAGTGAAGCGGACGGACAGGATTGACTGGATTTTACAAGATGAACGAACAGAATCCGTTGTGCTTCTGGTTGTGTTGATGTCGGACTTTTTGTCTTGTTAATCATGTCAATCTTGTCTCTTCGCTTAAAACTCTTAACGCTCTTATTCCAAGTTGGACCAAGGAGGATACTCGTGCAAATTTCAGCGCTTGATGAAAACGGTAAACCGGTCGACTGGTGGTTTATCTACAAAGTTCCGCAACTCAGTCGCGGCGCCAACAACGACAGCGCCACCGGCTATGGAATACGTCTACTTCGACCCGAAACAAACGAAGGTGGAAAAGTCCGCGTACCTGCTCAACGAAGGCAAAGGCGCACTCAACCAGACCCTCGATTCCGTGTTCAAGAAAACTCCGGCCACCGTCGGCTGGATCGCTTTACAACGATGAGAAACCTGCGAGTGCCAAGGGCGCGGACGATGGTAACCTGGGCCATACCAAGGGCGTCATCGCGTTTGACACCGCCTCAAAGACTGCGTATTGGCTGCTGCACTCATGGCCCAAGTTTGCGGATCCGAACGCGAAGACTGATCCCACGCCCAAGTACGGACAAACGTACCTCTGCATTTCGCTCGACCTCGAAACTGCAGGAACAATTGCCACGCAGATGGCCAGCCATCAGGAGCCGCAAATCTATCTTTCGCGTGCGGCAAACTTGCCTAAGACCGATCCGCTTTACATGCTGACGCAGCCGCTGAAATCCAACCCGCCGGCCGCCGCCGACTCGATCGAGCTGAAATCGCGCGGCGGCCTGCCGTTCAAAGTCATCGCCAAGAATCGCGAGTGGAACAAGGACTTTTGGAATGATCTTGTCGGGCCGACCTTGAAAGCAGACATGGATGTGGAAACCTGGATTCGCGGGCCAATACCGCCGGTCGCGGACACCGACGGCATCCACAAAACATTTGACATTAAGTTCATCAACCTCGGCCCGCTGGGATTGCATTGGGCCTGGCCGGAAACACACGACCACGCGAAGTGGGGAATCACTTTGCATTCCGACTGGGTTTGCGTCGGCGACATTAACCGCATGGTCTCGCAACGAAAGCGCGGGGGCGGCACCATCGCCTTCCAGAACAACACGCTCTGGCAGGCGCTTTCGAAAGCGAGCCTGGTACTGGCGCCGCCGGGGCACACTCGAGTCGACGCGCATAATTTGGTGCATGAGTCACACCAAACTGTGGAACATCCAAACGCGAAGGTGCCGCCCAAGACTGTTGGCGCACCCAAGCCCAAGCGAAACGCAAGCGTTAATCGTTGAGTGCGTTCAATCACAGTCGCTAGGCGTTCGTTTAGAGGCGGGCAACCCCGCCGGTTCAACATTGAGACGGCGGGGAATGCTCTCTAACGTTCACGGGGAGGCAGAATGAAGGATTTGGCAATCGCCCTCGACAATCGACCTGGCGCGCTCGCTGAAGTGGGCGACGCGCTCGGTCGCGCCGGTGTGAGCATAGAAGGCGGCGGCGCTTTCGCCGTCGGCGGCACGGGTGTCGCGCACTTTCTCTTCCACGATGGCGCTGCAGCACGCAGCGCACTCGAGGCTGCAGGCATCACCGTGTTGGCTGAGCGCGAGGTGTTGGTCCAGCGACTGAATCGAGGCGCAACCGGGCCAGCTCCGGGAAGATCACCAGGCGCATGGCCGAGAGCCGGCGTCAACATCGAGGTGCTCTACAGCGATCACGATCATCAACTCATACTTGTCGTCGACGATTTCGAAAAAGGACGTGAAGTCTCTGCAGAAATGGGCGAGCGGGACGATCAGTGCTGAGCCTGAGTGCTGAGGACTCATACGCGACGTTCGTTTAGAGGCGGGCAATTGCCCGCCGGGCCAAAATGTCGGAAACGGCGGGCGGTGCCCGCCTCTAAACATCTGACGAGGACACGGCTGCGAAAGGAGACCATGAATGGATCGTTTTGCTTCGTGGTTCCGCTCAAGCTTGATCTTGTTTGGCATCAGTTGCGTTGTCCTGCTGGCGTGTTCTGGTGCGCTTCGGGCGCGCGGCAGGCGCGTTCCGCCAACGGCGCCGCTCGCGCAGTCGTTCTCGGCCGCGAGTTCGAGCTCAGGCCGGACGAGCAGGCTAGGTTGATGCGAACGAAGCTGCGGATTACGTTCATGAACGTGAAGGACGACATCGCGTTGTCCGAAGGATGTGACCTGCGTCTGGGCGGGAAACGCGACGGTGCGTCTTTTGGGTCACCGACGGCCGGAGGGCGGGAAGTCACTTGACAGCTGAACACCAACAAGAGTCCGACGTTGAGTGATGAAAGCGCAGTACCAGGGGATACAGAAGATCAGGATTAGTTGACTTGAGCCCATACCCTCGCGAGTGATCAAAAAAATTCGCGAAGAGCGACTACAACGGCGACGCTGCTGGTCAGCAAAAGTGAGAGCGAAGAGCGAGTATTCAGCACAATGATTAATAGTTACGCCTTGCTTGTTGCAATCGGCGTGTGCGTTATGGCCGCAGCCAGCCCTGGAAGGTGCCTGCGCAGGAGGCAACGTAAAGTCTTATTTTTGCCACCTTACGTCTCGCCGGCTTTCTCTCTCTGCCCCCACTTTGGGCCTGGTACATAATAGGCATCGTCTACTACGCAACCTTCTTCTTTATCCTCTATCGTATTCTCATTCTTGATACTGGATTCAGTGCTAAGACCAATGACCTTATGGTCTCATCGTGTTCATGATGGCCGCGAACGCGCTGTGGAATTATGTTTTCTTCCGCGCTCGGAAATTGTTTCGCGATTCGTAGCAGGTAGCTGCTGCCCCAGTCTTTGACACTGCTCTTTTTTATTTGCCTGCTTCGTGCCGGATAAGGTGGCCGCGTTGGTCACTGGTCCCGTGCCTGCTGTACCGAGTGCTATGCGGTTTACCGGGGTTACACGCCTTAGCGGAAAAACTGAATCGCATCTCCGGGACGCTTTGCGACTGACCACATCGTCACCGCTGCGCTGAGTGGACCACACTCCCTCGCTCTCCGACGTTGTCTCTCGGAAACCAATCCTGATACGTTGACGCCATGAAACAAAGACTCGTGTATGGTCTGCTCTTCGTCGTGCTGGTTGCCGCCGCGGTCGTGCTACATCGGCTTCCGCAAATCACAATCTATACAAACCAATCCCACGCGACGGCGAGAATCCTCGCTTTCGCAGCCTGCCCGGCAGTTATGATTTTGTCCTGGCCGCGCCTGTATTCGGGAAAAATCCGCTGCTCCTCCTGGGGCTATTGTTCGTGGAGGTGCTCGTGTACTTCCGGGGCGTGCCTATCGACCCCAACGGAATCGGCGAAGCAGTTCATTGGTTCTTTCCGTTTTGGTTTTCATGTGAACCTGACCCAACGTCGTTCTCATTCCGACGGTCATGGGGGTTGCTGGTCTACGACTACCTTAATGAAGAGAAGCCTACGTACATTATCAGCGCGGCGGTTTATTTGGTGTTGCTCGGCACGCTGTTTCCGTTTGAACAGATTTGCCGCTGGGGAACTTATTCGCTGATGTAGTTTCCGGGCATGAAGACTGATCTCCTCAAGACGAGTGCGCTATTCGTTCTACTGGCTGCTCCTGCCACCGACAGCTTCTGCGCGAGACAAGCCGCACTTTGACGAAACCGATCGCGTGCGTTTGGCCGAAGCCTTCAGACTGGGCGACGCCTCCGGCAATCAAATCTGGACCGGCTGGAACAGGGCGCCGTTTGCGGTTTTGCTGGTCAGGTGGGACTACGAGTTTCGATCCGCCATCCTAAACCTCCGGCAGACTTCCAACTGCTGGGCAACGATGTGCCGCTCCGAAGCAAAATCTACTTCCGGCAAACAAACGTACAGCTCAACCTGCTCGCGACGTTTCCGGATCGCGGGCATCCCAACCATTGTCATCGGTCAGGCACAAAACACCTCCAGGGAGACTTCCACGCCCTGGGTCGTGACCGTGCTTCACGAACACTCACCAGTTGCAGTACACGCAGCCGGGTTACTACGACGCCGTCAATGCGCTCGGCCTGTCGCGCTGGCGATCAGAGCGGCATGTGGATGCTTGAACTATCCGTTCCCTTACGACTGGCACGAGATGCAGGGAACTCTTGCTCCCCTTTGAAGCTGTTGCTGGCCGAAGCGATTCATGCGACAACCAGGTCAGATTTCGGGCCCAGGCTGGCTGTTGCGTACTTCAAACAACGGCGTGAGTTGAACTGACACTCAGCCCCGACAGACTACCGCTATCTTTCTTTTCTAGATGTGGCAGGAGGAGGGGATCGCACGGTACACCGAATAATCGCATCGCCGCGCTGGCCGCGAACCAGCCCCGCCGGGCGTTTTCGAGCACTCGATGACTACAAGTCATTCGCTGCGGTCGCCAATCAAACTAAGGGTGAAATGATGGGTCACGCTCGCGACGCGCCAGCTGGAGATGGTCGAGGCGCGTGTCACGTTTCATGCGCTTCGCGCCAGGCGAAGCGGCTGTTACCTCGATCGCGTCAACCCACGCTGGCGGCAACCCGCATTTTTACGGAGAAGTTTTACTCTTGATAAGTATTTCCCTCCAGCCAGGTGCGGGGCAGCTATCGTGCCCAGGGAGGATCTGCATTGCGCTCAAGAAACGGAAGGCTAGTCGTCCATCTCGACACAGTCTCGTAATCTCCATGCTTGCCTTCGCGATCCCGTGGCAGCCGTGAGTGCATCAGGACCCAACCGTTCAAACTCGGATCCGGAAAAAGTCCCTCCCGGTCAGACTGCTGCGATTGCAGATGCGCTGCGTGACGTCTTTCGGGTCGGGCCGTGGAGGCAGTGACGCACCCCACGCCTTATTACGTAATCGGTGATTTCAATGGCGACGACGCGCAGGACATCGGTTGCGGTGTACCGGCGTCAAGCACAACGCAGTGAGTTGCCGACAGACGTCACGGTCTACAATCCCTTCGAGCGTCCCAAAAGCGGTTTGGCCAACCGATCCGGACGCGAATCCGGACGATGGCGCTGGCTATCATTCAGGGCAGCCGACCGGGTTGGGCGCGGCAAACGCCACCTGCCGCGAGCAGCTGCTGGACAGTCGCCGGTACTGACCCTGAACTATGGTCGAGTCACCAGCGGCGATCCTACCGCGGTCAAGACTTTGATTGAGCTGCTGGGAAAACGCCCGAAGCGATTGCAAAGACCTTGGCATGGCCTCCGGCCGCAGCCAAAGGCGATTCTGATTATCCTCGGCACTCCGAAGCTACCGGACAGCATTCTTTACTGGAAACGGGAAGAATGGTCGCTTGGGAAGAAGCAGTCGAAAGGCGAGTGGATGATTCCTCGATGCACAGCATCGAAATCAGTGTGCGGTGGGCAGTGGGCTGTGTGCAGAAAGAGATTCTGGACGCGTGCTGCACCGCTGGCTTGGTAACTCGCCCACGCGCCCGCACGCCCACTGCCCACTAGTTTTCACAAAACAGAGCAATACGTAACTGAATCGAAGGGCTACC
>ERZ1370068.6504-contig-5483_pt1 | contig 48185 bp, 61 predicted proteins | sample MGYA00561227_ERZ1370068 | MGnify/ENA primary metagenome ERZ1370068 (study PRJEB38410, sample SAMEA6850437) | metagenome | study: Metagenomic assessment of the ecological functions of the soil: analysis of the soil microbiota associated with the... | reverse complement strand
CGTTACTATTGTTTCTTCGATGCCCGCTGCTGCCTGCTGCTCTGCCGTCTTGATCGTCACGAACCGCATCGACGGCCGACTCACCGCTTCGCAGATCGCCGCCGCGTCCGCCGGGTCGTGCTTGTTCCGACGCACATACGCCTTGGCGTAGGCCGGCGGTATCAGCCGCACCTCGTGCCCCAGCTGGCGCAGCTCGCGCGCCCAGTAGTGCGCCGTCGCGCACGCCTCCATGCCAATCAGGCACCCCGGCAGCTTCGCGAAGTACGCCACGACCTGCTTGCGTCGCAGCGTCCTGCGCACCACCACCCGCCCCAATGCGTCGACGCCATGCACCTGGAACACCGTCTTCGCCAGATCCAGCCCAATCGTGGTAATCTCGCTCACGGATGGCCCCCGTTGGTTGGAGTTGCACAATCCAACTTTGGCACACTGATGCCGAGGGGGCCATCCACCCCATCAAGCCCCGCCCCTACGGCTGCGGGAGCGTATCTGTTGGACGTCGCGCCGCGATGACAACGGCTGCGCCAAAAAGGGTATCGAGCGTCAGCACGCGCGCGCGATCGCGCGCGAAGCGCCGGGCGCGGACGCGCCCTCGTCGCTGATGCGCCCCGCCGCGGTAGACCACGAACGGTGGCTCGATCGCGCAGAACCCGCAGAAGCCCAGGATGCCGCGGTGGATCGGGAAGCAGCATCGGCATCGACTCGGGCCGTAGGCGCCCTCCTCCGAACAAGTCGTCGCCGTACCTGCCGATCGTTACCGCGCAACATCGTACGCCTGCCGGGCGAGCTACGCCGCCTTCGAACCAGCGCCCGCCGCCAGAGGCGCGCCGACCGCGAACACGCGGTCGACCCAGGCCCCTAGAGGATCGCCGGCAGCCCGAGCCAACGCCGCCAGCGCGGAATTGCAGAGCAGCAGCACGTCGCAGCGCGCGAGCTTGTCCATTCTCGACCTGGAGTCCGGGCATCGTGGCCGTCCTGCGCGCTGGCGTGCGCCTCCTCGGTCTGCTGGCGCAAATTGCCCAAGCGTCCTTTGACGGTGACGAAGGTGCGGCTGGTCGGAGACCGGATCGGAAGCCCATCGCGTAGAGGTCGGACACGACGACTCGTGCCTCCGCCCGGCGAGCGCCGCCGTCGCGGTGCGCCGCCATCGCGGCGTTGAGACCGGGTCGGCTCGTGACGAGCGTGAACGATCACAGACGTGCATTCTTTGTTTTGGCTGCCCCGGCATAATCTGCCTTGCCTGCGCCGTGGCTACCACTGCTCCAACAGTACACCACCGCGGATGTAGATCGCGAGCTGGCCTCAGTTCTCGTAGGGCGCTTGGCCTGGTGCTGCATCATCGCGGCGCCGCTGCCTCCCGGCGAGCTGCGGGCAAGCCCCCGCCTCTATGGATGTTGAGACGCCACGCTATGACCACCGACCTGCGTGACACTTCTGTTAACCAGCGTCCAGCCAACGCCGTAGTGTGTCTTTGCCCGCAACTGACTTCGCACGATCTCGAACGCGACCAAGTGCGACCACTCGCGCGACCCAGCGCTGCAGCAGGTGGACGTCGTCGCATTCCATCACCTGGAAGCAGCCGGCCGAGATCTGGCGGTGACCCAGCTGCACGACGAGACAGGAATTCTCAGGCCGTTTCGGGCATCGGGCCGCCCTTGTCGCGGAAGTGGCGGTAGACCGCCTTGGCAGTCCTGGTTGGCGGAACGTCTACGACTGGCGCATGCAACCGCATGGCGAGTACTCCGGCGCTCGTCGCGATTTGCCAGCGGCCGTCGCGCGGCCCCAGGCAGCCGCGTGGCAACAGCAACGCCGGGGAAACATGGCCGAGCTGGTGTCCGAGCGCAACCTGCTGATCGCTGATGGCGGATCGGCGTCACCCTTGGCCGGCGACGCGTGTCGCGGCCCGCGGGCGACGGCAAGCACCTGGCGATCCTCAACTACGGCCCTACCATCAAGGACGGGCGCGGCGGGCGGCTGGACGTCGAGGCGTTCATAACCGGCATTTCGCGTGGCGCGCGGCTATGCGGCGCCAGAAAGCGTCGACATCCGCGGCCTCGGCGATTCTGGCGGCAGCAATCCCCGAGCCGCTCTCGCCGCGGGAAGGCCAGGCGGCCGACGCGATCGTCGAGTGGATCGCGCGTCCAGCCCTGGTGCGACGGCAATGCCGGCATGCGGGCGTGTCCTATCCCGCAGCATCACGTCGCTCGCGACCGCGGCGACCCGGCCGCCGCATCTCATAGGCGATCGCGCTCGATCCACGCGACGCCGGACCCTCTATCGCGGCGTCGTCGGCCTCGGCGGCTGCGCGCCCGTGGGTTCTGGATGCGCGGCGATCAAACGGCGGATGCTCGCCTACAACCCTCACGCCGCCGCTGCTCCAGGACGCCGACGCGGCCGCCGGGCGCAGGTTCTGGGCCGAGCGACCCGCCGGCAACGGGCCGTGGCTGTCGCCAGCGGATCGACCATCCGTCGTTCAACAATCCAGCCGGCAGTCGCGCGTCGCGCCGATGGTAGCGCATCCAATGCCCCACCTTCAGCATCTGCGGGCTGGCGCGACCTCTACGCCGACTGCATCGCCGCGCGACTTCTGGCGGCGATCGCGGCGCTGAGTTGAAGCTGCTGATGGGCCCGTGGAAGCACGAGCCCTCGACAAGGGCAAGGAGGGCCCTTGTGCCGGGCCGTGGAGATGGAAAGCGCTGGTTCGACCGCTGCCTGGCGAGGCACGAACAACGGCATCGACGCCGACGAGGCGCCGCTCACCCTCTTCGCGCAGGGGCGACGGCGTGGCGGCTGGCGCACCGAGCAGGCCTCGCCGCCGCGCGCAGCGCGGCGCAGACCCGCATCTGGCGCAACGGCGCGCATGCGTCGCGCACGGCGCGCTCGCGCAGCCGCACCGCGGTGCACGTCTACGACCCGACGATCGGCCTGCATTCTGCTGGCGTGGGACCCGTGGACGACGGCGCGTCGACCCCCACCTCCTGCCCCGCGACCACAGCGCCGGACGACGCGCGCTCGCTGTGCTTCACCAGGCGGTACCGCCTGCGCGAGCCGCTCGAGCCAGGATCGGCCACGCGGGCGCCGCTGCTCGACGTGACGCCGAGCGACCTCTCGCCGCTCAATCTCGTCGTCAAGCTTCCGGAGTGGCGCGGCCAACGGCCGCTCGACGCTCATCACCGCCGGATGGGCCGACTCAACGAAGCTGGCGCGGCCCGGCGAGCGGCCGCAGGTGTCGAGGTGCCATTGCGCGCTGACCGCTTCATCGCGTCGGCACTCCGGCGCGGCGGCCGCGCCTCGCTGACCGCCTTCCGCGCCGATTTCCCGCGTGCTATGGCCGACGCCCAGGCCGGCGACGCTGGCGCGGTCATGGCGGACGCATCAGCCTGCCGGAATGCGCGCCGGGGCCGGCGGCACAGGAGCCGCGCTGGGGCCCGCCCAGGCGCAAAGGCGCTCGCGTCAGCCCAACGACCTCGGCGGCGACCAGCGCTGCGCCGCGCGCAGCGACCTGATGAGCTGGCGATACCCATCGCGAGCCTCGAGGCCGCGCGCATCGAGCACGTGCGCATCGACCCGCCGACGACCTATCACGCCGACCACAGCTTACGGTGCCGCGGTGACCGGCCGCCGGGCCTGGACCTCGCGCGCATGAGCTCTGACGACGAAGATCGCGATCGAGCGCCCGACCAGCCGCACCGATTCCGTCGCGCGCACGGTCGCCGATCCGCGCACGCGACGTCGGTCGCGCCGTCGACATCAGCGTCGACGGCCAGCCCTTCTGAGCTCTGTCTTCATGGCGCTAGCGGGCCGCGCGGGATGAGATACTTGTAGGGGGCGACCCATGCTGGGCGCCTCCTTCCGGCACAATCAGCCTGGTTAGTCACGCATGCGTCGCCCTACGGACGATCAGATCTGTAACGATGCGGAAGGCACGCCCCAGTGGCGGCCCTGATGGTGATCGGCGCCGAGACGTCCTTCATCAAGGGCGAACTTGCCGCCGCCCATGACGTCGCGGCGATAGGTCTGCACCAGGAAGGTTTTGGCTGCGCCCGGAGGCGAGGCCGTGACGGTCGTTGAATATGCGGCGTGGTTGCGTTGGTACACGCCGCGTCGCCGTGCGGGGGCGCTGCGGCCGAGAAAACTTGGCGTGTTGTGCGCGTCGGCAGGTAGCCGCCGCGGTCGACCGCGGCGCGGAACACGATCTGTTTTGCCGAGCAGCGGCGCTCTGATCGCCGGCAGTAGCCGGTCGGCGTGAAATTCGGTCATCGGTTGCGGATCGGTGCTGCGGATCGGGCGCATAGGCCTCGTCGAACAGGTCGGCGAGTTCTTACCCGCGGTGCGCCGACGCTTGCGTGAGCGCGTCGACATTTGCGTGCCGCGTCGGTCGCAGAGCTTGATGAACGGCGGTTGACGGTCTCATGCCTGACATCGCGGTGTGTAGCTTAGATCAACGCCCGCCTGACCTCGACCGGCTGATGCGCTCGCGGCGCAATCCAGGCTGGCTCTGCGCGCCGGTGACCGACCTCGAGGTGGTGGTGCCGAAGCACCTTTCTGCAGCGCGCGTCGACGCCAGTTTTGCTACGCCGGCAGACCTGCTTGCGAGATCGCCCATCGCCTGTCATGTTGCTGATCGCGGCGCCGACGTTGGCGCTGCGCACAGGTGGCGCGCTCCATCGACGTGGCGCTCATCGATCAGGCAGGCGCGTGCCGCCGAGCGCCTGCAGGGTCATCAACTTCCGCGTCGTCGCTGGTCTGCTTGGCGAGGGTCTTGACCTCGCCCGCCACCACCCGCGAAGCCGCGGCCCGCGTCGCCCGCGCGCGCCGCCTCGATCGTGGTGCTGGAGCGAGCAGGTGCCACATCTGTTTGGCGATCGCATCGATGCCTCCTTCGCCACCTTGGCGACGTTCCAGCGCTCTCCCGCAAGTACGGCGAGGTTCCCCTGAACGCGGTCGCGGACCGACCATCAGGCCGATCGCCTGCACCGATTGCCGCGGTGCCGCGAATTCTGCCATGCCGTCGGTCGCCATGTGCGCGACCGCCCTGGTGGATCAGCCGCGCGCACGATCTGGCCATTGCTCTTTATATTTCAGGCGCCGAGCGCAGCTCGAACAGCTGCGCCTTCCGGCGCTTGAACTGGGGCGGTGATGTCACAGGATCTCGCGCCCGCCATGTCGACGATAAGCCGTCGCGGGCACCCGCCTCCCTGGCGACGCGCCGAAAAGATCGGGCGTTTTTGGCGGTGGCTTGATGATACCTGAACCTCTTGAGCCGCTTGTTTCGCAACCGGAGCACGGATAAAGCTGGATCGGTGTAAAATGCCGTGGCTTAAATCCCCCCGCGGCGCGAACGCCAGCCGGACGCCACGAGGTGATGGCAATCCCGCGCATTCGAAGGCTGATGCACCCCGTGCGCTGGCTGAACATGCGTTTTCGTGGTGGAGCGGGGCGTCGCCGTTAGATTGGGTGTGGCTTAGTCGGAAGCACAGGTGCTATATCGTCGGCGGGTGCCTATCGGTCTCGCCTGGCCGAGCGCGGCTGGGCGGAATTCGCCTGTCGCGCTGTCCTCGGCGCGAGCTCATGACATGGCGTGATCGCCACCCAGCGCCTCCGCGGCATGCGGATCGTCGCCTCTGCGTACCGTGCGTAGTATCCGCAAATGCGGAAGACCGCGCATTTTGCTCGTCGCTTGATGAGCCGCTCGACCTGCGCGTCGCGGTCCGGTGTAAGGTCGCCGGATTGTCAATCTGATACTGGCGACAACGACCCGCGGCGGCAAATTCGGTAGCTCGACTGTCGCGTATCGCAACCGAAGAGTTGGCGCAGGCGCCGCGACACCTTGTCCGCCTCCAGCGCGCGTTCGAGCAGGATTGTTCACCACCAGAGCTTGCGGCCGCGAGTTACCTTCCGCGTTTGGCGCGGTGGCTTCCGCGAGAGGCCGCAGACTGAGCGCGGCTGGCGGCTCCCCATCGTACGCGCGGATTTTCTCGATGACACCAACATGCCGTTCGGCATCGACCTCCGCGTGAGCTTGGTGCCGCGCGTTGCGATCCGCTGCGTCATCTTCCTTCTTTATTATTTCATGCCGCCCAGTGCCAGAGCAAGCTTCGCGGTGTGGACGCCCAAAAATGAGAACAACCCACATGCGCCGATCGCTGCGCTAAGCGCCCGACCATCAGCCTGCCTACTTCACAATCTGACCGCGAGCTGACCGCCCAGGCCTGAGGTGTTCGAGGTCGACAGTCGCACGTCACGCTGCCAGCAGCAATGAGCCCGGCAGACCCATTATGGCGCGCCGTCGCGGCGGCTGGAAGCGCCGCGCGCCGCGGGAGCGAGCGCGCCCGGCAGCCGACTGTAGGCCGCCGCCCGGCCGCGCAGACCAGACGCAGCGTGCGTACTGTTCCGCTCTCCGGCACGTTCGACAGGGTTTCAACGCGCTGTTGCCGGCGACGCCGAGGCGGCGCCGCCGAGCAGGCCGCCCGTCGAGCACGAGCCCTCGCTGACGATCAGCTGCAGGATGCGCCCCGCCTCTGCCGGTGAGGATGCCGATCTTCGCGTGCGCTCCTCGGACCGAGCTGATGGCGCAGTGTGTTGAGCAACGAGAGGTGCACGCCGCCATCGCGAGCGCGACCAGCGCCAGTGCCGAAGGCGGCTTGCGGCGCTGGCGATGACGACAGCGCCCGACGCGCAGCACGTCGTCTGCGGCGGACACGCAGCTACAGAGCGCCGCCAGCGCATCGTGGCGTGGCTTCTGACCATCACGCTGCCCCGCCCGCGATCCGGACATAGAACAGCGTCACCTGCTGCGGCCGCGATCAGCGCTTGCAGACGCGAGCGCCATGACGCCCATCGCGCGGTTAACGCGTTGCCGTAGCTCGACACCCGACCACCTGAAGCGGTTGAAATCCAGGCGGTCGATCGTGGCTGACGTCGGCGCGCTTCCGCGAGCGCCTCGCCCAGCACGATGACGCCGCGCCGCCTGCAGCCTGCGGGCGCGTCATGCCGCGCCATTGAAGCTGCCCGGCCGGCCAGCCCCGCCACCAGGTCCGTCGCTGGCTTTGCACGAGGCTTCCGCGAAGTTTCCCGCTGACCTCGACCATGCCCGGCACGCGCGATCGCGTCGGCGAGATCGCGGCAGCAATGCTGGCGAAGAACTCTGACCATGCCGCGCTTGTCACCACGAGATAGCGCTGCGTTCTTCAGAGTCGCGCAGCGCCGCCTGTCCATGCCGCGCGATCGAAAGGTAGGTGCTGCCGATCGCGAGAGACCATGCCGATCAGGGTGGTTATCGAGCTGTCCCGCCGTGCGGTTGCTGCAGGAAGTTGCAGATAAACATGCATCGGCCGCCCGCGGCTCTGAACCGCGCGACCCGGTCAGTCCACCATGGCAGTGTTGCAGCGCGCCGCAGCCGGCGTCATGTCACGATCGCGTTAATGCGCGCTGCCGGCGGAGCGCCAGGCAGCAGCTCCTGCGGAAATGCGGCACTATGGCGTGTCGCGAGATTGCTGGTCGGCTCATCGACCGCAGCAGGTCGTGGCGCATTTGGCGATGTGCCAGGCGCGCGATCGCGTGCTGCGCTCGCCGCCCGAGAGCTCTGCGGGCGCACCGCTGGTGCCAGAACCTGACCCCGAGCAAAGGTCGCGCGCGGCGGCGATCTTGGCGAACGCGTATCGCGAACATGGCGACCGAGTACCCGAGGCGGTGAGTCTGCGGTTGAAGTCCGGAAGCCGATGCCGATCCGGTACGACCGCAGGGCCCACGCGGCGGGCGAGAGACCCGCCGCGCCCTCGAACAGGATGCGCCCGCTGACCGAGCCCGGCCATGCAGCCACCAGCAGGTGGTCTGCCGCAGCCGTTGACCGACCAGCGATGAGCCATGCCATGGTGGGAACAGTCAGCGACACGTCGCGCACCGCCACCATGTGGCCCTTGTCGAAAGTGTGGCCGACGTGCCGAGCCGCAGCGGTGCCGTCGGATAGGGGCTGCCCGTTAATGTTATGCTCGATCGCGGCGATCGCCGCGTCGAGGCGCCTGCCGCCGCTGGCGCGTGTCCGCTGCCATTGTCGCCGGTGATCCCGTGCTGCCAGTGACGCGTCGACGAAGCGCAGGCCGCCGGCGGCGCGCCACGCCACGACGGTCACGTTCCGCCGATGCGGCAGTACCATCCATTTCGCCGCCGCGATCGTCCGCACGTCGATCAGCGTGAATGCGTTTGCGCGCTTCCGGCTGCGGGTTCGCGGCCCGAGATGATATCCGCAAGCGCCCTGCCGGAGCCCGCGCCCATGGTCCAGCCCGAGCGTGCCGTGGCCGGTGTTCAGATACAGGCCCTGGGAACGCGTGGCGCCGATGAGCGGCACGTTGGAGGGCGTGGAGGGACGCAGCCCCGTCCAGAACGCCGCCTGGTCGTAGTGGCCCGCGTCCGGGAACATCTCGGCGGCGCGCCTGGTGAGCGCCTCGCAGCGCACCGGGTTCAGCTCCGTCGAATAGCCCGAAAGCTCCGCGGTTCCGGCGATGCGCATGCGGTTGCCCAGCCGCGTGATCGACGATCTTCGCCTCGTCGTCGGTAAGCGCAGACGTGCGGCGCCTTCGATTCGTCCTTGATCGGCACCGACGCCGAATAACCCTTCGCCGGGATAGACCGGCAGGCCCGAGGCCGATCTGGCCGCGTGAGCCGCGGCGAGTAGCCTCCCATCGCCACCACGTACGCGTCGGCTTTCATCAGCGTCCTCGATCGCACCGTGCTTCACGCGCCACGCCCGCGACCCGCGTCGCCTTCCATCGCGATGCCCTTGACCGTGCACTTGTAGAGGAATTTCGCGCCCTTCGCCTGCGCCATCTCCGCCAGGCGCTGGGTGAACATGTGCGCGTCGCCCGATTCGTCCGACGCGGGTGTACGTGGCGCCCACGATCCGTCGCGCGCGCGGAGGCGAGCGCCGGCTCGATCTGCGACGGCTTCGTCCACGCGTCTTCACCTCACGGTCGAGCCCGTACTCGTTCATGATCGTCCGAGGACTCGCGCCGCGCGATCGAATTCGCGCCTGCTCGGTGTAGTAGTGGAGGATGCCGCAGCGTCGAGCTGCGTCGTACGCGATGCCGGTCTCGGCGCGCAGCTCCTGCAGCGCCGCGCGGCTGTAGAGCGAGAGCTTCACGATCTCCGCGATGTTGGCGCGCGTGTGTCGACGGGCGTGCACTCGAGCAGGAACCGGATGCCCCAGAGCCACTGCGCCGGGTCCATGCGCAGGCGAAGAGCAGCGGCGCGTCGTCGCGCCAGATCCACTGCAGGATCTGCGAGGGCGCGTCCGGGTTGGCCCACGGCTCGGGCGTGGCACACCGAGATCTGCCCGCCGTTGGCGAACGAGGTCTCCATGCCCGGCGCGCTCGCGGCGGTCCACGACGACCACTTCGTGGCCCTGGCTGCGTGAGATACCAGGCGGTGGAGGTGCCGATGACACCGGCGCCCAGGACGAGGACTTTCATCGGGGAAGAAGCGCGAGGAGCCTGAGATATACTTTGCGGGCCATGAGAACCCGCATGTACGCGGACCTGCTCGGCTTCGTCCGGGCGGCCTGCACCCACGCCTCCCATGCCGGTCGAGAGCTCCCGGCGCTGCCCTTCTACGTGAAGGAGCACGTCGTCGGGATGGTTGCGGCCCTCCTTCGCCGACCAGCTGCGCCGCTGGCCCCACGTCTTCGAGGTGGGCGAAGCGCTTCGTCGCCCTCAGGCCAGCCCGACACCCCGAGGGGCGCACGCGACGCGATGGCGAGGTCACGCGAGCTCGCGCGCGACGGCGTCATCACGCGGCTGGCGCGACGAGCTGGTGAGCGTCGTGCAGCGCCACGGCGCAGCCGGAGCTGCTGCGCATGGAGCGCGCCGCCTCGCGACATTTCGGCATCATGGGCTACGGCGCGCACCTGAACGGCTTCACGCGCCGCGGCGGCGCGCGCCCACGCGTGGATCGCGCGCCGCAGCCCCGACAAGGCCATCGATCCCGGCAAGCTCGACAACCTCGTGGGCGGGCGCATCTCCGCGGGCATGAGCGTGGACGAGACGCTGCGCAAGGAGGCGTGGGAGGAAGCGGGCATCGCGCCGGCGCCTGCTCGCGGACCTCAACTGCATGGGCGCCGTGCGCGTCGAGTACTCGGTGCCCGAGGGCCTGCACCGCGAGATCCTGTTCGTGCACGACCTGTGGCTGCCGCCGATGACTTCAAGCCCGCGAACCAGGACGGCGAGGTCTCCGAGATCCGCCTGCATGCCGGTCGAGGAAGTGATCCAGAGACATCCTCGCCGGCGAGTTCACGCTCGACGCCGGCGCCGTGATGATCGACGGGCTGCTGCGCCTGGGCGCCGTGCTGCCCGAGGACCCGCAGTACCTGGACCTGCAGCGGCTGCATGAAGCCGTGACCGGCCTCGCGCTCGGGCTCGTCCTCTTCTCGGCCTTCATCCACGCGAGCTGGAACTTCCTGCTGAAGAAGAGCGGCGGCGGCACGGGCCTCATCACCGCGCGCCTCGGGCCTCGCTCGCTCGTGATCTACGCGCCGATCGTGCCGGCGCTGCACCTGGTATGCAGGGCTACTACGTTCCAGCCGATGCACCTCGCGCTGATGTTCGGCAGCGGCATGATCCACACCGTTCTACTTCCTGCTGCTCGACCGCGCGTACCGCAGCGGCGGCGACCTGTCGATCGTCTATCCGCTCGCGCGCGCCACGGGCCGCTCCTCACGATCGTCGTGGCGGTGCTCATGCCTGGGCGAGCGCCCGGGCCCACGGCGATCGTGGGCGCGGTCCTCATCGGCGCCTCCGGCGCTGCTGCTCACGGGCAATCCCTTCGCCTGGCACAAGAGCGACGCGCGCCACGCCGTGGCTTCGCGCTGCTCACCGGCTGCACGATCGCCGGCTACACCATCTTCGACAAGGCGAGCGTGGCCGCGTGGCTCATCCCGCCGCTGCTCTACGACTGGGGCTGCAACTTCTTCCGCGTCATCGTGCTGGTGCCCCTGGCGCGGCGCCGCGCGCCCGGGCGCCATGGCGACGCGCGTGGCGCGAGCGGCGCGGCACGCGTGATCGCGATCGCGCTCGCTCTCGCCGCTTTCCTACATCCTCGTGCTCACCGCGATGGTGTTCACGCCGGTGAGCCTCGTGGCACCGGCGCGCGAGGTCTCGATCCTCTTCGCGGCCCTCATGGGCGCGCACTTCCTGCGCGAGGGCGACCTCACGCGCCGCGTCGATCGCCGCGGTCGGGCATGGTGCTGGGAATCGCGGGACTGACGCTGCTGTGCTTAGAGATCGCATGACGCCATTCACATGCCCTGCGGCTCGCCTGGCTAGTCTGCCGCTTGGCCCATCGCCGACACGCGTCCGGCAGGCGCCGGCGCACCGACGCGTGGCGGGAGCACGCTGGAGCTCTGGCAGCGCGACCCGGCACGCGGCGAGCGCGCTCACCTTCCAGTGCGCCGGCATCGCGGTCGACTTTTCCAAGCAGCGCGCCGACGCGCGAGACGCTGAGCTGCTGGTCGCGCTCGCGCGCGAGCGCGGTGTGCCGGCAGGCCATCGCGCAACGCTCTTCGCGGGCGAGCGCGTGAACGTCGACCGGAAGGCCGCCCTGCGCTGCACACGGCGCTGCGCGGCGACGAGCACGTGCGTCGTCGATGGCGCACGACGTCTGCCCCGAGATCCAGCGCAACCGCGAGCGCATGCGCGTGTTCGCCGAGGCGGTGCGCAACGGCCAGTGGAAGGGCGCCAACGGGCGAGCGCATTCACGCACGTGCTCGCGCATCGGCATCGGCGGCTCCTCGCTCGGCCCCAGGCTCGCGCATCGAGGCGCTGCGCGGCGAAGCCGACGGGCCCCAGGTGCGCTTCTGCCAGCAACGTCGACGCGGCCGAATTCGACGACGCGATCGCGGGCCTCGACCCGCGCCACCACCCTCGTCGTCGTCGCCTCGAAGACCTTCACGACGCAGGAGACGCTGGTCGAACGCCGCTGGCCGCGCGCGAATGGATCGCCGCGGCGCTGGGCGATGGCGCCGATCGCCAAGCATGTGGTCGCTGCCACCGCGAACCGCATGGCCGCGGCGCGAACTTCGGCCTGCCCGACTGCAACGTGTTTCCGTTCGCGACTGGATCGGGCGGGCGCTACTCGCTGTGGTCGTCGGTGGGCTTGCCGATCGCGATCGCGACTCGGCATGGCGCGATTCGAGCAGATGCTCGCCGGCGCCCACGCGGCCGACCTCGCATTCCGCTCCGACCCGCTCGAGCGCAACGTCCCGGCGCTGCTGGCGCTCGTCGGCATCTGGAACCGCAACGCGCTGGGCATCGCGACGCCACGCGGTGCTTCGCTACGCCTCGCGCCTCGAGAGCCTGCCCGCGTACCTGCAGCAGCTCGAGATGGAATCGAACGGCAAGCGCGTCGATCGTCGACGGGCGCGGCCCGTCGACCTCGACACCTGCCCGGTCGTCTGGGGCGGCACCGAGACGCCGGGCCAGCACGCGTTCCACCAGTGGCTGCACCAGGGCACCGACGCGCGCTTCCTGCGACTTCATCGTCGTGCGCGCGCCCATGGGACGCCACGGCGAGCCACCACGAGATCCTGCTCGCCGCATGCCTGCGCGCAGTCCGAAGCGCTGATGGCGGGCGCTCGACCGGCCGAGACCTGCACGCGCCTGCCCGGGCGACCGCGTGAGCACGACCCTCGTGCTGCCGCGGCTCGATGCCTGACCACCCGGGCGCGCTGCTCGCCATCTACGAGCACAAGGTCTACGTGCAGGCGTGCGTCTGGGGCATCAACGCGTTCGACCAGTACGGCGTCGAGCTCGGCAAGACCGATCGCCGGCCAGATCCTGCCCGCGGTGCAGCGGCGCGACGTGCCGCTGCATCCGGCCACGCGCCCACCTGCTGGGCGTGATCCAGAACGCTCGCGAGGTCCCGCTGAGCGCCGTGACCATCGACGACCTCGCGCGTCGAGCGACCTGACGCCGTGTCGCCGACGCGTTGGAGGGCGGGCGTGGCGCTCGCCGACGCGAGCGGCGCGATCCTCTACGCCAACAAGGCGTACCGCGAGCGCGTGCGCAGAACGCCGACGCGCTCGACGGCAAGCCAGGCAGGCTCATCGACGCGTCTCGTTGGCGACGCCGCTCGCCGTGACGAGCAAGGCTGGACGCATGGGCGCTTCGTGCAGGCGACGCTCGCGCCGACGTCGCGACGCATCGCAAGGCCGCCGAGGTGGCTCGCGATCCTGCAGGACATCGGCACGCAGCGCGAGACCGAGGACGCGATGAACCTCGTCTCCGCGCGGCTGCTCGCGCTCGCGGGAAGCCGATCGCCCATCGCGATGATGATCGAGACCACGCCGCGGCGACATCGAGCTCGCCAACGACGCGTTCGTGCCAGCCTGCTGGGGCTCGAGTCGGCGCCGCAATCGCTCACCGGCGTGCCGCGGCCGAGGACGCTCGCGAAATCGCAGAAGGGCGCGAAGCACGCTCGAGCGGCAGCCGATCATGGTGGACGATGCAGCCCGCGGGCGCGATCCACGTGGGCAGGAAAGCGCGGGCGGCGACGTCCGACGGCCGACAAGGGCGCGGCGGAGATCGCGCTGATCGAGAAGATCGGCGAGGAGCTGTCGGTCGCCCTGGAGGGCATGTCGGCGATCGCCATCCGCGCGCAGCAGATGGAAGTTCGATCCCGCAGATGGTCGAGCACTTCCAGCGCATCCGCAACTCGACCGAGACGGCGATGGCGGCGATCGGCGACCTGGTGGATTTCTCCAAGCTGTCCGGCGGCGTGGTGCTGCACAAGTCGCGAGTTCGCGCCTGCGCGCAGCGCTCGCCGAACTCATCGTCGCGCGCCTCATCCCCGACTGCCGAGGAGCACCGCTGCCGCCTGCGCATCAAGATCGAGCAGGACGTGGCCGACTGCGCTCGAGGGCGACGTGGAGCGCCTGCAGCTGGTGCTGAAGAACCTGCTCGACAACGCCTTCGCGCTGCTGCCCGGCGCCGAGGTCACGCTCGCAGATCACGCCCGAGTACGTGACCGAGTCCGGCATCCAGCTCTCGTTCAGCGTGGTGGCTCTCCGGGCGGCGGGACAGTCCGGCGCGAAGGTGACTGCCGACGCCGGCATGGGCGTGGCGGTGGCGAAGTTCATGGTCGCCGCGATGGGCGGCAAGCTCGCCGATCGCCACGCGCGGCTCGGCAGACGACGCTCTACGCCTTCACGATCGAGTTCCCGGTGCTGCCCGGCGCCGCACGCCGCCGCAGCGCGCCACGCTACGTCTCGCTCGTGGCGTCTGCCCGTCATGGTGGTCTCCGGCGATCTCGAGCAGCGCGACGCGCTCTCCAACCTGCTGCGCGGCTGGCGCATGGTGCCGCTCGAGGCCGACAACGCGCCGATGGCCATGGCGCTCCTCGAGCGCATCGACGCAGGAAGAGCAGCCCGATCCCGCTGGTGATCGTGTCCAACGAGCTGCCGGTGCAGGACGGGTTCCTGCTCGCCTTCCGCATCAAGAACCACCCGAAGTTCCGCGCAACCGCTCGTGATGATGCTCGCGACGAACGGCAAGCCCGGCGATGCGATCGCGTGCCGCGAGAACGGCATCGCGGCGTACATGCGCTATCCGATCAACGACCGGCAGCTGAACGAGGCCATCGTCGCGGTGACCGGCGCCTCGGTCGACGCCGACGAGACGCCGACGCTCGTCACGCGCCACTCGCTGCGCGAGCAGCGCAAGGGCGCCACGATCCTGCTCGTCGACGCGAGCCGCGACAGCGCAGATCCTCGCCGCGCACGCCCTCGGCAAGCCACGACTGCAAGCGCTGGTGCGTGGCCCAGGACCTGGCCGAGGCGCTCGCCGCACTCGACCAGGACGTCTACGATCATCGTCCTCGTGGACACCACGCTCGAGGGGCTTTCGGGCAATGACGCGGCGAATCTGCTGCGCGCGCGCATCGCGCGCAACCCCGAGGCCGCGAGGCTCGTGGCCACCTCGACCCGAGCATTCGAAGGACTTCAACGCCGCGAAGACGGCGATCGGCTTCAACGCGACGCTCGCGAAACCTTTCCGGAGGGAAACCCTGGGCGAGCTGTTGAGGCCCCGTGCAACCGCCGAAGCCGGATAATCCACGGCGCGCCAACAAGGGAGGTGCCATGTTATCGGTCGTTTTCTTCCTCATCGCGTATGCAGTCATCGGGATCGCGGCGGTGCCGCTCGCCATGCGTCTCGTGCCGCCGAACAACTACTTCGGGCTGCGCACGCCGCGCACGATGGACAGCGCGTCGCACTGGTATCTCGTGCACGCCGTCGGCGGGCAACTCCTGCTCGTGTGCTGCGGCCTCGCCGCGATCATCCTGATGATGTACCAGGGCACGTGGCTGGAAGTCGTTCTGGGCGCAGCTCTTCCTCTTCCTCGTCTTCATCGGTGGCGCCGTCGCGGGGACCCTCTACTTCGAGAAGAAGGGCAGAGTGGCGGTGAGCGAATCGTTCGAGGGCAAGTGCACGTGCGGCTTCGTGCGCTACCGGATGACCGAGCCGCCCGCTCTTCACGAACTGCTGCCATTGCACCTGGTGCCAGCGCGAGTCCGGCTCCTCATTCGCGCTGAACGCGATGATCGAATCCGACCGCGTGGAAATCCTCGCGGGCGAGCCGGAGGTGGTCGATACGCCGTCGGCGAGCGGCAAGGGACAGAGGATCAGCCGTTGCCCGAAATGCCATCGTGGCCGTATGGAGCAACTATGGCGGCGGCGGGCGACAAGGTGCGATTCGTGCGCGTGGGCACGCTCCTCGAGCCCGGCAGGATCCCGCCGGACATCCACATCTTCACGACGACCAAGCAACCCTGGGTGGTGATCCCGCCCGGCATGCCCGCGGTCGACGAGTACTTACGACAGCAAGAAGTACTGGCCCCGGAAAGCCTGAAACGAGAGAGGCATTGTTCAAATGAAAGTCCGCACCGCGAGCCTCGCGCTCGCACTTGCTCGCGACCCCGCTCGCCCACGCCGTCGACGATTCGGCCTTCGCGCGCTGCCGCGGCATCGCCGATACCGCCAATCGCCTCGCCTGCTACGACGCTGCCGATAAACGTCACGCCGGCCGCCACGCAGGCGCCACCGATCGCCGCGCCGAAGGCGGCGCCCGCAAAACCTTCGTCTCAACCGCCGACCGCGCCCCAAGCACGCCTGCCGCGCCACAGCAGCAGGCGGCCGCACAGTCGTTCGGGATGGAAAATCGCGCGCCCGAAGTGGAGCTCCCGACGACGATGCAGAGCACGATTCCCGGCCACTTCGAAGGCTGGGGCCGAAAGCGCGCATCACGCTCGCCAACGGGCAGGTGTGGCAGATCGCCGACGACAGCAACGCATACTTCAACCTGGAAAATCCGGAAGGTCGTGATCCGCCGCGGCATGATGGGCGGCTTCTTCCTCGAGGTCGAGAACAGCAACCGTTCGCCGCGAGTGCGGCGCGTGCAGTAGCGTGGGCGGTGTGAAGGCGGCGCTCGCCGCCGCCGTGTTGCTCGGCGCTGGCCTCGACACCCGCGCCGGCAGCCGACGATTCGCTCACCACGGTCGCCGAACGCTCGAAGTTCCGCTCCACCGGCCGCTACCCGGAGGTGCTGCAGCTGTGCGCCGCCTTCGAGAAGGCGTATCCGCGCTCCGTGCGCTGCACGACTTTCGGACGCACGCCGGAAGGACGCCCGATGGTGGCACTCATCGCGTCGCGCTCGGGCGCGCTGCTGCCGGACGACGTGCGGCGGCGCAGGCTTCCCGTGGTGCTTCGTCCAGGGCGGCATCCACGCCGGCGAGATCGACGGCAAGGACGCGGGCTTCATCGCGCTGCGCGAAATGCTGGAGGGCGCGCGGCGAAGGGCGCGCTCGAGAAGACGGTGCTGCATCTTCGTGCCCGTGTTCAACGTGGACGGCCACGAGCGCGTTCGGCGCGCTGGAACCGCCCCAACCAGCGCGGGCCCGAGGAGATGGGCTGGCGCACGACCGCGCAGAACTTCAACCTCAATCGCGACTACGTGAAGTCCGACTCGCCCGAGATGCAGGCGATGCTGCGCATGATCGACGACGTGGGATCCGCTCGCCACGATCGACCTGCACGTGACGGACGGCGCGAAGTTCCAGCACGACATCGCGATCATCGTGGAGCCCGTGCACGCGGGCGACGAGGCGCTGCGCAAGGCCGGCCGGGAGCTGCGCGACGGCGTGATCGACGACCTCGCGAAGCAAGGTCGAGTCCCGCTGCGCCTTCTATCCCTCGTTCGTCGTCGCCGGACGATCCCGCCTCCGGCTTCGTGGACAACGTGGCCGCCGCCGCGCCTCTCGCACGGCTACTTCTACCTGCGCAATCGCATCGGAATGCTGGTGGAGACGCACTCGTGGAAGGAGTATCCGGCGCGCGTGCGAGCGACGCGCAATACGATCATTTCGCGTGATGACGCGCATGGCGGATTCCGGCGCAACCTGGCTCACGCTGGCCGCCGATGCGGACAAGCGCGCGGCGTCGCTCGCCGGCGCTCACGTGCCGCTCACGTACAAGGCGCACGGACTCGTCCGCGCACCATCTCGTTTCGCGGCTACGAGTACAAGCGCGAGCCTTCGTCCGTGTCGGGAGCGCTCATGACGCGCTACGACGAGACGAAGCCGCAGACCTGGCGCGTCCCGATGCGCGACGAGATCCGGCCGGACCTCGTGGTGAGCATGCCGAAGGCGGGCTACATCGTCCCGGCCGCCTATGCAACGATCGTGGGAGAGAAACTGAGCCTGCACGGCATCGCCTTCCGCAACATCGCCGTGACGCTCGCGCGCACGCCGATGGAAGCGTTCCGCGCGACGAAGGTCACGTTCTCGGCCGCGTCGAACGAGGGCCACCAGACGCATGACCTTCGAGGGCCACTGGGCCGTCGAGCCGCGCGACGTCGCAGCGGGCGCATTGTTCGTTCCTCCGCGCAGGTCAAGGCTCGCCTCGTAGCGGCGCTCCTCGAGCCGCAGGCGCCCGATTCGCCTCGGGTATTGGGGCTTGTTCACCACGGCCTTCGAGAAGAAGGAGTACATGGAGGACTACGTCGCCGAGGATGTCGCGCGCCAGATGATGGCGCGCCGATCCGGCGCTCGCCGCCGAGTTCAAGCGCAGGCTCGAAGCCGATCCCGAGTTCGCGAAGAGCAGAGCGAGCGGCTGGCGTTCTTCCATCGCCGCTCATCCGAGCTGGGACGAGCGCTACAACCTCTATCCGGTGCTGCGCGTGGACGTGGAGCCGCGCTAGGTCACGGCGCGGACTCGGACCCGTCGAAGTCCAGCTCGACCTCGCGCCCATCGGGTCGTGGCAGAACACCTGCCAGAGGTTCGTCCCCACTTGCTTGCTCAGGCGATACTTGATGTGGCTCGCCTCGAGGCGCGCGACGGTGCCCTTCAGGTCGACCGACGTGAACGCGATATGGTCGATCACGCCGGCGCGCTCACCGGGAGAAGTTTCGCCGCGGAGATGTGCAGGATCGGGCGGCCGCCAGCGTAGGCCACAATCCATCGAAGCTGAACGCCGGCCGGTAACCTCCTCGAGGCCCAGCACGCCCACGTAGAAGCGGCGCGTCGCATCGACATCGTCCGTGAGGACGTTGAAGTGGTTCATTCCCTCGATGGGCATTGGGGCATTATGCCTCCATGCCTGTCACGCCTCTGCACATGGGACCGGGGATGGCCGTGAAGGCCATCGCCGACGATCGCTTCAGCCTCACGATGTTCGGCATCGCGCGGGTAGCCATGGATATCGAGCCCCTCGTGGGCATCGTTCGCGGCGCGCGGGCTTCATGGATGGACGCACACGTACCTCGGCGCCACGGCAATCGCATTCGCCGTGCTCATCCTCTGCCGCCCGCTCTGCGCGCGAATCGTGCGATGGTGGAACGCGGAGCTCAGGCAATCACACCTGGAGTGGCTGGCTTCGACCGACGCAATCGCTTGGGGGCGCCGCCGCAGCGCGCTTCGTTCATCGGCACATGGAGCCATGTCGCGCTCGACTCCATCATGCATCTCGACGCCGCCGCTTCGGCCGTTCGCGGCGGGAATTCGCTCCTCGCGACCGACGTCGATACGCTCTATCTCAGGTGCCTCGGCGCGGGCATGGCAGACTCGCCGTGTGGATCGTAAGTAGCCTTCCGCGTAGAGCTGCGCGCAGCTGGGTCCGTTCGCGTCGAATTCGAGGGCGAGTGTCGCCCCGTCGCGCTCGAGTCGATCAGCGCAGGTTGCCGCCGCCTGTCGAGTCGATGCCGGGTCGCCGAACCAAACCTGCGCGTCGAGGGGTTTGGTCGCGCGTGTGAGCCGATAGTCACCCACGTTCACGCCGGAACATCCGTTGATGTCGAACTTGGCGCAGACCAGGCATCCCTCGGAGAACTCCAGCTCGAACCCGTCAGACTCGAGCACCTGGTTGCCGCCGGCGCCGTGGACGCGTGCCGGCTTGCCGGGACTCGCGGCCGCGTCAGGGCAGGTCGCCGAGCCGCAACGGACCGACGGCTTGGCGCGAGATCGATCGAGGGTGTCACGTCAGCCGCATGCGGCGATGCCGACGCCGGTCACCACGATCAATGCCGAGGCGAGCTGCCATGCGTTCACGGCGACCGCCGCAGACTTGACGGCGACAAGCCATGTACGCGATCAGCGAACAACACCACGAGGCCCGCGATCATCCCGGCGATCGGCATGCCGACCTGTAAGCGCAGCCAGCGGCGGCCCACGCGATGGCATGGCTCGTAACCGAAGCGATCGATGGCGAAGCTCGCGATCACGCAGGCGATCGCGAGCGCGAGCGGCGTATGGAGCGGCGCGCCAGGCCATCAGCCGCCCCTGCTTCGACATCAGCTCACGCGAAGCGCCGGTTGCCGCGCGCACGCCAAGGTGCCGCTCCGGTCATGCACGGAGGCGACCGTGAGCAGTGAAAAGAGCCCGGCCATGGGATCCGGTTCACCATCGCCGCCGAGCGCCAGCCCCGCGACGACCGAGCAGGCGGCCAGCACCAGCCCGCAGCTTGTACTCCGAATGCTTCGCGATCCGCGCGCACGTAGCCGCCGAGCACCGAGAACATGCACCCCACGAGCGCGAGGGCGAGCGCCATCGGCGAAGTCGATTCCGTTTCCGCGGGCGAGCGTCATGAGATCGTCCGCCGTGCCACCCGTCGCGCCGAGGTAGGCGCCATAGAACATGAAGAAGGCGAGAGCTCTGAGAGCATCGAGCCGCCCGATGTCCGTCATCAGTCCGAGGACGACGGCTTTCACCGCCGAACCGCGCGGTGTCGGACATCGACGTTCGAGCTGCGGCGCCGTGAAAGGATCGTGGCTCACTGGCGCTGCCAGGTGAGCGTGCGCACGACGGGCGTGCCGTCGGCTGCCGTCGTCTCGAGAGTGATCACGAGCGAGTCGCCTGCGACCTGCATGCCGCGCGTCAACACCATGCCGACGTTGCCGGATGAAAGCGAGCCCAGGGAGCTTCTGTGTGAACGGTGCCCTTCGCGTCGTCGACCGTGTACGTCCCGAAATAGGCGTCGCAGCCGCCCTGCGCCTGAGTGCTTGTTCTTCGCATTCGGCAAGGCAGCGGCGGCGCGACCGTCGAGCGGTCGCGCTTCATGAATTGCGCCGAGAAGTGCCCGGTGTCGTCGTAGACGAGCAATGCCACCGGATCCTCGCCCAGCATCGGATCCGGATGCCGCTTGCCGTCCTTCGTGACGTCGATCCTCGACTGAAGCAGCCACGTGCCGCGGCAGCTTCGACGAGCAGGCTCACGTCGCGCTCTGCGCAACCCGCGGGCCTGAAGATGCGCTCGGTGGATGCGGGAAATCGCGCCAGCTTTCTCGCCGGGGCGCCTGGGACGCGCGACGAGTCAAGCCGCCGCAGTTGGGGCACTTGCCCTGAGGATTCCGCTCGCGACACGCCGCGGCAGAACGTGCACTCGAACGAGCAGATGAACGCGTCGCCCGATTCAGGCGGCAAGTCGCGGTCGGGCAGCATCTCGCAGCTGGGGCGCAGCGGGCATCACGGTCCTCTCGTCATGGGACAGCAGCCGGCCGACGCCTGGACGGGCGGGCATTTACGGTACCGAACGAGCAGAAGACGCAACAGTCCCCCTTGTTCGGCTTGAGGAGCCGTTTGCATCCGCGGCACTCGTAGAAGTACACACAGGCGTCCTGCAGGCACTTCTCCTCGGAGCTCGCCCGCAGGAAGGACAGCGTCAGTACGGAGCGCGTCTTGATTTCCATGGCCGCCATGAGTAATGCGGCCACGGGGAGTCATGCGACGCTGCTAGGATTTCCCGGCACATGCGTATCAGATCGTTCTTTGTCGCACTGGTCCTGTCCAGCCCCATGGTGGCATGCAAACGCCAGCGCCGAACCTCCGCATTGATCGTCGAGAATCTGCACGACAGGGCATCGTCCACTCCGGTTCCTGGTCGGCTCGGCCACTTCGGCAGTCGGCAAGGTGAATGCGGAAGTCGCCCTGACGCACGGCGGCGCCTTCGCGCCGGCCAAAAGGGAAGCAAGCACCGGAAGTTCAAGCTGCCCTCTCGGGACTCGATACGTGGAAGGAGAATTCCGCGCACACGATCGTCGTGCGCGCCACGCGATCCCTCCGGCAATGCGACGGTCCAGTCGCTCGGGCGTGCGCAAGGGAAACAACCAGGACGTGAACGGCGACGGCTTCCCGACCTCCTGGTCGGCGATCCGACGTTCGGCGGCAACCGCGGCCGTGTTTACCTTTCTACTCATCGGGCAGTGAGGCATCCCCACCGACCCCGTCATCGACGAGAACAACAGCACGCCGGGTCAGCACGTCATCGGCGGCGAGTTCGACGCCGGTGATCAGCTCTTCGGGACCTCGGTCGCGCTTGCGGATGTGAACGGCGACGGCCGCGCGGACTTGATCGTCGGCGCGCCGGCGAGCTTCAATGGCGCCGGCCGCATCTACGTGTTCTATCCGTTCGCGAGCAACGACCCGGATGGCGTGACCTTGACCGGCAACGCCACGGGCACGTCCACCCAGCTCTCCGGCGATGAAGACCATCCCGGATTCGGAACGGCGGTAGCCGCAGGCGACATTACCGGCGACGGACTCGCGGACGTGATCGCGAGCGCGATCGGCAGCGACACGCTGGACGGTCGCGTCTACATCTTCCATGCGCACCGCCGTGGGGGAATCATTCCCCAACGGTCTTCAGCGCCAATGCGGTGATCGTTCCGGAAACGAGCGGCACCCACTTCGGCCAGGCGGTTGCGGTTGGCGACGTGAACGGCGACGGCATCGCGGACGTGATGGTCGGCGCGAATCTCTTCGGCGGCAACGACCGGAAAGGGCAAGATGTGCCGTGTTCCACGCGGCGGCCGATGGCACGGGCATTCCCGCGCCTGGCGTTGACGAGAACGGCGTGCCTACCCGGCAACGCGCGTTTCGCCGCCAACACCCACATCGTCGGCGAGATCAGCAGCGAGTTGGGCACTTCGGTCGCGATGGGCGACGTGAACAGCGACGGTTTCCTGGATGTGATCGGCGGAGGTCCCGCGTTCGGCGGCAGCCGCGGCCGCGTGTACATGTTCTATTCCGCCGGCGCCTCAGGTGTTCCACCAACCCCGTGATCGACGAGAACGACAACACGCCCGGCCAGCACGTCATCGGCGGCATCTTCGACCGGACAGCCCAACCTGTATGGGACCGCGGTCGTCGGTCCTGACGGCGATGGCGACGGTCTGCGGTGGTCCGTCGTAGCCCCGGCACCGGGTCGGCATCGGTCGCCGTCGTGACTTCCAGAATCTCGCGTCGGCGGGCATCGTCGAACGCCGTCAATTCGAACCTGCGACAACGGCGAAGTTCATCGACACGGCATTGATGCGCGGACTCAATGGCGATCAGGGCAACCGCCGGCGCTCAGATCCCATCGCCTATGACGTGATCGTCCCCTTCATGTTCGGGTGCAGCGTGCAGATGTACGGGAATTCGCCCGCCTTCGTAGCCCGGTAGGACCATTTGCCGTTGGCGGCGATGCTCTTCGAGTCGAATTTCCCGGCGGCCGCTGTCACGGTATGGGGGAACGGATCCCTGTTGACCCACGTGACCGATTCGCCCTTCTTCACCGGTGATCGTTTCGGGCTTGTAGCTCGTGGCCTCGATGATCACGGTGTGCTTTCGCGGACGGCCGGCGGCGACGCCGGAGGCTGCGAACCACAGCCCTGCGGCGCCGGCCAGCGCCACCCACCACCAATGGAACGCGGCGGTTCACCGAATTCACTTCATCTTCGACTGCATCATCTTCGCGTGCTGCAGGTGGCCGTCGATCGCCGGACGCACCTTCACGATCAGGTCCTTCAGCTCCCGGCGTTCTTCGCGCTCGGGATGAGCGTCTTGTCGATCGCATCCAACACGGCCCCTGGTGATACGACGCCCATGGTCCACGTAGGCCTTGTCGAATGCGTCGCCCTTGAGCGCCTTCAGGCTTCCTTCACATTCTCGTCGCCGCCCTTCTTGAGCGACTGGCTCGTGCGGTTGTCCTCGGCTTCACTTTGAGCTTCGCGGCCAGGTCCTTGGCCTGCTTATTCACGGCGCTATGGTCCGTGACCATCTGCTTGGCGAAATCCTTCACTTCCTTGCCCTTTGCCTTGCCTTAGCGAGCTTGCCCGCGTCGATGTCCACCTGGTTGGCGGTGACCACGATGTGGGCGATCTGCGCGTCGTTGGGGGCCTGCGCGAGAGCGATGGCGGAGCGAGCCAGGACGGCCGCGAGCAGCAGCTTGACGTTCATTGTTGACCTCCTTGGGGTAGTCGCCCCATTGGGATGAGGTGCCGGCGCTCGTGGCGTTCCTGCCGCGCGTCAGTCCGCGCGCTCGAGGTAGCTCTGGAACACGCCCGACGTGCACCAGCGCGGGATCGGCCGAGTTCGGCCACAGGTCCTCGGCTGCGGAAGCGCACGTCGTAGGTCGGCTCGTCCTGCGGCCTCGACGCCGTGCGCGTGCGCGTCGGGGAACGGATAGGCCGGCGACTCGCCCACCACGACGCCGGTCTTGCCGCGGATGTAGCGCCGGCATGCGCACGTGGCCGGGCACGAAGTCGAGCTGCGCACGCGCACGCGATCGCCGGGCTTGAAGCGCTCGCGCGCGGCGACGTTGGTGCGGCCCGGCGCGCTCGGCGTCGCGAGCGGAAACGTCCCGCCTGCGCGCGCGCTCGAGCTCCTCGCGCGTGACGACGCCCTTCTCGACGCAGCAGCGTGGCGAGGCTCGTGAGCGAGCGCTCGTAGTAGCTCGCGGTGAGGTAGTGGCGCGGCTCCATGCGCTCGATCGCATGGCGGTACTCGTCCATGTTGAAGATGCCCAGCGCACCGCGTAGCGCGTAGAGCGCGTTGACGCGCACTTCCCAGGGCGCGTGGAACGCCGTGCGCGTTGAGCGTGTAGCGCACGGGGCCGAAGCCCTGCTTGCCGCCGAGGTCGTGGATGCCGTCCATGTCGGCTCCAGAGCCGCGCCACGCCGATCAGCGAGTCGCGCGTGACGATCGCCGGCCAGCTGCTCCTCCGGCCAGCCGATGCGTGTGCGGCGGCTGCTCGGGCAGCACCATGTAGCGCGTGTCCGCGGTCGTGTCCCAGACGCGGATCTCGACTTCGGGCGGCAGGTCGAGGCCCATTTCCTTCAGCACCGTGCGCGACTCGCGCACGACGCGCGAGCGGTACTCGAGGTCCTTGTACCAGTCGGGCGGCAGGCCGATGATCGTGAACGCGGTGCACGAGCAGAGCGTGCAGCAGATGACGTTCTGCACCTTCGGGCGTGTTCTCGAGCACCACGAGGTGGCGGTGGTGCTTCGGCATCGTGAAGCCCAGCTCCGCGACCGCATGCGCGGCCGTTGGCGAGCAGGCGCTTGCGGAACGTCCGGATCGACCCACGCGCGTGCCACGACGCGCGCACCGTTGCGCGGAACACCACTGCTCCTGCGCCTGGTGGCCGAGCTCCTCGATCGCCTCGCGCGCCTTCGATGCCGCGTTCGCGTCGAGCGCCGCCTGGATCGCGTCTCACACGATCCTCGACAGGGGCTGTCCGGAATACCACACGATCCTGCGCCGTTCATGGCTTCGCTTCCCGGGCGACGAAAACCGGATTTTGCTCCAATCGACAACTCGTTGCACGCCGACCGCCCGGAAAATGTCTCTTTTGACCTCAATGATGTCGGAATCTCGCTGGGAAACCCGCCGCCTACTTCGTAGGAATCAGTGCGTCGGCCAGCTCGGCGAATCCCGCGGCGACCGCGCCGATGGCGTGATCCACTGCGGGAATCGCCGGCATGAGGTCGGCCATCTGCGCACGTTGGCCACGCCGACCGCGTTGGGGAAGAACTTGAACATCGGCTGGTCGTTGGGCGAGTCGCCCGCGAACACGAACGCCGCGCGGCGCGGCGTCGAGGTCGATGCGCGAAGTCCTCGCGCATCATGAGCCGCGTGGTCGAGAGCTTGTCGTAGCCGCCGAACCAGCCGTTCACGTGGATGGAGCTCACCTTCGCGGTGAGCGCCCTCGGCCTCCATGATCGCGACGATGCGCTCGCACCGCCTCGCGCGGCAGCGGCGGCACGTCCTCGCGGAAATCGATCGCGAGGTCGGCTTCGCGGTACGGCCTGGTCCGAGGCGATGGCCGCAGCCCGGCACCTCGTGCGAGGATGCGCTCGGCGATGGCGTCCAGGCGCGCGCGCGCGCCGCGCCGCGCTCCTCGTCGTTCGACCACGTAGCGCTTCACGAGCTTGCGCGCCGCGCGCGTCGTGGCGGAACCAGAAGGCGCCGTTCTCGCCCACGACCGCGTCCACCGGCCACATGCGCGCGATGTGGTCGCACCAGCCGGCGGGGCGGCCCGTGACGGGGATCACGAGCAGGCCGGCGGCGCGCAGGCGCTCGAGCGCGCGCGTAGGCGACGGCCGGAAGCTGGCCGTGCGTGCGTGAGCGTGTCGTCGATGTCGGTGAGGACGCCGCGGATGCGCGCCGCGATCCATCGACGGAAATTCGCGCGAGCGGCTTCAACGGCCGCGCCTGCGAGGAAGCTCGCCACGGCCTCGCGCTCGGCTGCGTCCATGTGCAGGCCGCACTTGGTGCGCCGCCACAGCACGTCCTCGGCGGTCGCGGCCCACTCCTCGCGCCTGCAGGTACTCGATCTCGCGCTCGGTGAGCCCGGCGCCGAAGTTGCGGCCGAGGCTCGTCCAGGCGCTCGCGCGTCGCCGAGGACCTGCGGCGTGCGGCTGCCGTGGCGGCGCACCACGCCCTCCACGCAGGTCGCGCCCGAGCGTCGGGTAGCGCGCGTGCATCTCGTCGCGGAAGCGCGTTGAAGTGCGCGCACGTCGCCGCCGGGCAGCGCCTCGGTCGCGGTCCACGTCGCCCTTCATGCCCGGGAAGAAGGGCTCGCAGCTTCGCGAGCGCCTCCTCGGCGAGGCGCCGGTAGGTGGTGATCTTGCCGCCGAAGACGGTGAGCAGCGGCGCCTGCCGCGCCGCTCGTGGTCGAGCCTTGAGCACGTAGTCGCGCGTGACCTCCGACGGATTCGTCGGAGCCGTCGTCGTAGAGCGGGCGCACGCCCGCGTAGCTCGAGACGACGTCGGCCCGCGTGAGCGGCTTCGCGAGGAAGCGGTTGGCCGCGGCGAGCAGGTAGTCGGTCTCCTCGGCTCGGTGATGCGCGCCGCGGCGTCGACACGCCGGCACCGGCGACGTCGGTGGTGCCGATGAGGCTGAACTTGCCCTCGTACGGGATCACGAAGACCACGCGCTTGTCGGGGTTCTGCAGGATGTAGCGCGTGGCCCTGCGAGTGCACCTTGGGCACGATGATGTGGCTGCCCTTCACCAGGCGCACGCTTCGCCTTGATGCGGTCGCCCTCGATGCGGTCGAGGACTGTCCATCGACCCAGGGGCCGGCGGCGTTCACGAGCGCCTTCGCGCGCAGCGGTGCGCCTGTCGCCGCCGCGTGCGAGATCACCACCGTCCCCACACGCCGTCGACCCGCTTCGCGCACTCGAAGCGCGTGCGCGTGAGCACCGTGGCGCCCTTCTCGCGCGCCGACATCGCGTTCACCACCGTGAGGCGCGAATCGTCCACGCGGCAATCGGAATAGACGAAGCCCGAGCGGAAGTCGCCCTTCAGGCCCGCGCTGTACTCCATGTGCGGAAATGCACCGCTTCGAGCCCGGCAGCGTGATGCGCCCGCCCAGGTGGTCGTAGAGCCACAGGCCCGACGCGGATCATCCAGGCCGGGCGCATGCTCGCGTCGTGCGGCAGCACGAAGAGGAGCGGGCGGATGATGTGCGGTGCGAGCTGCAGCAGCACCTCGCGCTCCTGCAGCGCCTCGCGCACCAGGCTGAACTCGTACTGCTCGAGGTAGCGCAGCCCGCCGTGGATCAGCTTGGAGCTCCACGAGCTGGTGGCCGAGGCGAGGTCGCCCTGCTCGACGCAGCGTGACCGGACGAGGCCGCGGCCCGGCCGCGTCGCGCGCGATGCCGGCGCCGTTGATGCCGCCGCCGATGACCAGGAGGTCCGATCAGGTCGTCGTGTCTTGCCCCAACTTGTCCCACCACAGCAGGCCGAAGCGTGGTCTTGGTGTCCGTGATGATGCCATCGCGCACCCATTCGAGCGGCGTCGGCGATCTTCGCCTCGAAGGTCTCGAGGTGCTCGCCCACGTCGAGCTTCGCGCCCACGTGCTTGAGGCCCGCGCGCGCCGTAGAGCTCGATCACCTCGTCGGAGTAGCCGATGCACGGGTCGAGCGTCGCGATCTTCCACCACTCGGCGCGCCTCGTAGCCGCACTCCTCGATCGAGCTCGCGCTGCGCGGTCGCGAGCGGCGGCTCGTCCGGTTCTCGAGCTTGCCCGCGGGCAGCTCGATGAAGTGGCGCTGCTTCGGATAGCGGTACTGGCGCTCGAGGAGGATCGTCTCGGCGTCGACGAACGCGAGCATCATCACCGCGCCCGGGTGCATCACGTACTCGCGCCAGGCCTGGCGCGCCGTCGGGCAGGCGGACCTCGTCGCGGCGCACCTTGAGCAGCCCGCCGTCGTAGGCGAGCGCGGAGGAGACGGTGGTTCTCGGTGAAGTCCGGAGGCGATCCGGGCGGCTTCGCCACGCTCACATCGAGGCGGTGATGGCGCGCACGCACAGGTCCATCAGCGGCGCGGGCAGGACGCCGAGGACGAGCGTCGGCGATCGCCGTGGCCGGAGAGCACCCAGCGCGCGTCGGCGCGCGGCTCGATGCGTGATCTCGCCCGCGGGCGCGATCCATGTACATGAGCTTCACGATGCGCAGGTAGTAGAACGCGCCCACCACGCGACATCAGCACCGCGAACACGACGAGCCAGCGTGTAGCCCGCCTCGAGCGCGGCCTGCAGCACCGAGAGCTTGGCGAAGAAGCCCGACCGTCGGCGGCAGTGCCGTGCAGCGAGAACATCAGCACCAGCATCACGAAGGCGTACCACGTCGACTTCTGGTTGAGGCCCTTGAAGTCGTCGAGCGTTCTCGGCCTCGAAGCCGGCGCGCGAGAGCAGCAGGATCATGCCGAAGGAGCCGAGCGTCATGAGCACGTAGGTGATCGACGTAGAACATCGCCGAGCTGTAGCCGTTGTCGGTGCCGGCGAGGATGCCGAGCACGCACGAAGCCCATGTGCGAGATGGTCGAGTAGGCGAGCATGCGCTTCAGGTTCGTCTGCGCGATGGCGACGATGTTGCCCACGCGCCATCGAGGCCACCGGCGAGCACCACCAGCATCTGCTGCCAGTCGGCGGTCATGCCCTGCAGGCCCGTTGGCCGAGCAGCCGCATGATGAACGCGAAGGCGGCGATCTTGGGCGCGGCGCCGATGAAGCAGCGTCGCCGGCGTGGCGGCGCCGTGGTACACGTCCGGGATCCACATGTGGAAGGGCGCGGCGCCCAGCTTGAAGGCGATGCCCGCCACCACGAACACCAGGCCGAAGACGCCGAGCAGCGTGCTGCGCGCGTGTGCCGTGCTCGATGGCGTAGGCCACGCGCGTGAGCTCCAGCGACCCGGTGGCGCCGTAGATCATCGACATGCCGTAGAGCAGCAGGCCCGAGGAGAGCGCGCCCAGCACGAAGTACTTCATCGCCGCCTCGGTCGCGCGCGCCGGAGTCGCGCTGCAGCGCCACCATGCGCGTACTGCGACAGCGCCATGAGCTCGAGGCCCAGGTAGAGCGTGAGGAAGTGGTGCGCCGAGATCATCACCATCATGCCCAGCGTGCCGAAGAGCGCGAGCGCACAGGAACTTCGCCGGTGAGCAGGCCCGCGCGCCTCGAGGTACGGGCGGCTCGAGGACGAGCGTGGCGGCGACGGTGAGCGAGCGTGCGCGACCTTGAGCACCTGCGACATGAGGTCGGCGACGAACATGCCGTTGAAGGTGACGACGCGCGCGGGCCCGATCGTGGCCAGACGTGAGGACCGCGGTGCCGACCAGCGTCAGCGATCGCGAGCCAGTAGGTGACGTGGCGCCGTCCTTCTGCGAGGAAGAGCGTCGACGATCAGCAGCGCCGCAGGCGAGCAGCAGCAGCACGATCTCCGGGATCGCGGGGGCCATGGTGGCGAGCGAGAAGGTGGCGGTGTTCATGCGCAGCCTTCTGACTCGCGCGACGTGCCGCAGCAGCGCCTGGATCGGTGGGTTCATCACGTCGGCGAGCGGCTTGGGATACAGGCCCATCCAGAGCACCGCGACCGCGAGCATGCACGAGGAACACGAGCTCGCGCCGGCTCACGTCCTTCAGCGCCGCGACGTTGGTCGTTGGCGACCTCGCCGTAGATCACGCGCTTGACCATCCACAGCGTGTAGGCGGCGCCGAAGATGAGCGTGGTGGCGGCGAGGAAGGCGTACCAGAAGCTCACCTTGATGGTGCCGAGGATCACGAAGAACTCGCCCACGAAGCCGCTCGGTGCCCGGCAGGCCCGAGTTGGCCATGGCGAAGAAGCACGAAGAACGCGGCGAACACCGGCATCGTGTTGGCGACACCGCCGTAGTCGGCGATCTCGCGCGAGTGCACGCGGTCGTAGAGCACGCCCACGCACAGGAACATGCGCCGCCGAGATGAAGCCGTGCGAGATCATCTGCATCAGGCCGCCCAGCATGCCGTCGGCGTTGAAGATGAAGAAGCCGAGCGTCACGAAGCCCATGTGCGAGATCGACGAGTAGGCGATCAGCTTCTTCATGTCGGCCTGCACCAGCGCCACCAGGCCGATGTAGACCACGGCGATCAGCGAGAGCGTGATCATGAAGCCGTCGCAGCGCGTGCGAGGCGTCCGGGCGCGATCGGCAGGTTGAAGCGCAGGAACCCGTAGCCGCCGATCTTCAGCGTGATCGCCGCGAGGATCACCGAGCCGCCCGTGGGCGCCTCGACGTGCGCGTCCGGCAGCCACGTGTGCACCGGCCACATCGGCACCTTCACCGCGAAGCGACATGAACATCGCGAGGAAGATCAGCATCTGCGGCCGTCAGCGGCGAGCGGCAGCTTGTGGTAGTCGAGGATCTCGAAGCTGCCGTTGGTCTGCATGTAGAGGTAGATGAACGCGGCCAGCATCAGCAGCGAGCCCAGCAGCGTGTAGAGGAAGAACTTGACCGCGGCGTACACGCGGTTGGGCCCGCCCCACACCCCGATGATGAGGAACATCGGGATCAGCATCGCCTCGAAGAACACGTAGAAGAGGATCGCGTCGAGCGCGGCGAAGACGCCGTTGATGAGCCCCGACATGATGAGGAACGCGGCGAGGTACTGCGACACCTTGTCGGTGATCGACCTCCCAGTGCGCGATCACCACCAGGATGCGTCATGAGGCTGTTCAGCAGGATGAGCGGCATCGAGATGCCGTCCACGCCCAGGTGGTAGTTCACGTTGAAGCGCGCGATCCACGGCGCGCATCTCGACGAACTGCATCGTCGGCGACGGGCTCGAAGCCGCGTCCACAGCGGCGACGCGACGAGCAGGCCCAGGATCGAGCCCGCGAGCGCGGTCCAGCGCGCCGGCGCCGGGTTGCGGTCGTTGCCGATCGCGAGCACCGCGATCGCCGAAGGCGATCGGCACCCAGATGGTGAGCGAGAGGACTGGTGATCCTGGAGCATCATTGTTGTTATGCCTGTCAGGAGCAGCTGCAGTAGACCAGAACGTGAGCAGCGCGAACACGCCGATGATCATCGTGAAGGCGTAGTGGTAGATGTAGCCCGTCTGCAGCGCGCCGCGCGACGCCCGCGAACCAGCCGATGAGCGCGCGCGGTGCCGTTCACCATGATGCCGTCGATGATCGTGCTGGTCGCCCCACGTCCAGAGGCCCGTTGCCGAGCCTGCGCGCGCCGCCCGCGAAGAACCAGTCGTTGAAGTCGTCGAAGCCGTACTTGCGCTCGAGGATCGTCGACGAGCGATGCCGAGCTTGCTTGCGCACCACCGCCGGCAGGTCGGGCCGCTGGATGATAGAGGAACCACGCGGTGCGCGACGCCGCGCGAGCGCGAGCCAGAGCGGCAGCGTCGTGAAGCGCGTGCAGCGACCATCGCCCAGCCAGCCGTGGAACTCGCTCCGCCATCTCCTCCATCGTCGCGGTCTGCGCGATCGGCGCCGTCGAACCAGCCGCCGTAGAGCATCGGGCCGATCGTGAGCCAGCCGATGAACGACCGACGGGATCGCGAGCAGGATGAGCGGCACCGTCACCACCCACGGCGACTCGTGCGGCGGCCCGTGCATGGTCCTCGTGGCCTGGCTCTTCACCGTCGTGCGCTCCGTGGCATCGTGGTGACGTCGTCGAAGCGCTCCTTGCCGTGGAAGGCGAAGAACACGAGCCGGAACGAATACAACGCCGCTCACGAAGACGCCGGCCATCGCCAGCCACGTACGCGAACGTGCGCGCCGGGCGTCGTCGACAGGTGCAGCGCCTCGACGATCGAGTCCTTGGAGAAGAAGCCCGCGAACGGCGGGATGCCCGCGTTGGCGAGCGCGCCGATCGAGCACCGTCCAGTAGGTGATCGGCATGTACTTGCGCAGCCCGCCCATCTTGCGCATGTCCTGCTCGTGGTGCAGCGCGATGATCACCGAGCCCGCGCCGAGGAAGAGCACCGCCTTGAAGAAGGCGTGCGTCATCAGGTGGAAGATCGCCACCGAGTAGCGCCGACGCGCCGAGCGCCACCGTCATGTAGCCCAGCTGCGAGAGCGTCGAGTACGCCACCACGCGCTTGATGTCGTACTGCACGATGCGCGATGCAGCGCCATGAAGAACGCGGTGATCGCGCCGATCATCGAGCACGAACGACGAGCGCCGCCTGCGAGAGCTCGAAGAGCGGCGACATGCGCGCCACCATGAAGATGCCCGCGGTCACCATCGTCGCGGCGTGGATCAGCGCGGAGATCGGCGTCGGGCCTTCCATCGAGTCCGGCAGCCACACGTGCAGCGGGAACTGCGCGCTCTTGCCCATCGCGCCGATGAAGAGGCAGATGCAGATCGACCGTGATGCAGCGACCACGTCGCGCCCCGGGATCGATCGTCGATCGCACGTGCGCGCGCGAGCTGCGGCGCCTCGCGCGAACACCGGCGCGTAGTCGAGCGTGCCGAACGTCGCGAAGCACGAGCGCCGATGCCGAGCAGGAAGCCGAAGTCGCCCACGCGGTTCACGAGGAAGCGCCTTCAGGTTCGCGTAGATCGCCGTCGGGCGCGTGAACCAGAAGCCGATCAGCAGGTACGAGACCAGGCCCACCGCTTCCCAGCCGAAGAAGAGCTGCAGGAAGTTGTTCGCCATCACCAGCATCATCATCGAGAAGGTGAAGAGCGAGATGTAGGCGAAGAAGCGCTGGTAGCCCGGGTCGTCGGCCATGTAGCCGATGGTGTAGATGTGCACCATCAGCGACACGAAGGTCGACCACGCACATCATCGTGACGGTGAGGCGGTCGATGAGGAAGCCGACCTGCAGGCGGAAGCCCGTCGCCCGCGAGCCAGGTGTAGACCGTCTGTTCGAGGCTGCGCGCCGCGCCAGCACCTGCGAGAAGCGCCGCGAGCGAGGCGGCGAACGAGATCGCCACGGAGGCGATCGTCGACCGTGTGCGCGAACGCGCCGCCCGAGCTTCCAGCCGAGGAAGCCCGCGAGCGATCGCGCCCACCAGCGGGCGCGAACGCCGCGATGCACGAGCAGGGTCATCGAGTCCATGTTTTCTGTTCACCTATCTCCTTCGAGGCTGTCCCGAGGTCGTCGACGTTGATCGATCGCAGGTTGCGGAAGAGCGCCACCAGGATCGCGAGGCCGATGCGCCGACTCCGCCGCCGCCACCGTGAGGATGAAGAACACGAACACCTGCCCGGCGAGGTCGCCCGAGGTAGTGCGAGAAGGCGATGAAGTTCATGTTCACGGCGAGCAGCATCAGCTCGATCGCCATCAGCAGCGATGATGAGGTTCTTGCGGTTGAGGAAGATCCCGACCACGCCGATCGCGAAGAGGAGCGCGCCGAGGACCAGGAAGTGCGACAGCGGGATCACTCGCGCTCCGCCTGCTACTGTCAGCGGCATCTTCACGATCCGCAGGCGGTCGCCGCCTTGATCGCGCGAGCTGCGTGCGCGGATCCTGGTACTTGGTCTCCTTGCGGCGTGCGCAGCGTGAGCGCGATGGCGACCACGATCGCCACCAGCAGGATCACCGCCGCGCAGCTCGAAGGCGAGACGTAGTCGGTGTAGAGGACCGTGCCCGAGGGCCTTGGTGTTCGAGTAGCTCGGCGGGCGCTGCCGCGCGGCGGCCGGCGATCGTCGCGGCGCCGACGCAGCAGCAGCCACCATCTCGACCGGCCATCAGCGAGCCGCACGAGCGCCGCGAGCGGCGCGTTGCTCCGAAGCCCTCGCGCAGCTATGTCGAGGCTGATGTCGAGCATCATCACGACGAAGAGGAAGAGCACCATCACCGCGCCCACGTAGACCAGCACCAGCGTGATCGCGAGGAACTCCGCGTAGAGCAGCAGCCAGAGCGCCGCGGCGGTGAAGAACGCGAGCACCAGGAAGAGCGCCGCGTGCACGGGTTGCGCACCAGTGATCGACCGCGCAGCGCCGAGGCACCAGCACGGCGGCGAAGAACGTAGAAGAGGATGAGCGCGAAGTTCATCAGCGGTAGGCGGCGTCCGTCGGCGCGCGTCGCTTCGGCGATCTGCTGCCTCGTAGCTTGTCGCCGATCGCGAGCAGCATCGGCTTGGTGTAGAGCAGGTCGCCGCGCGTCTCCCCGTGGTACTCGAGGATGTGCGTCTCGACGATGGAGTCGACCGGGCAGCTCTCCTCGCAGAAGCCGCAGAAGATGCACTTCGACGAGGTCGATGTCGTAGCGCGTGGTGCGGCGCGTGCCGTCGTCGCGCTGCTCGCTCTCGATGGTGATGGCGAGCGCCGGGCACACCGCCTCGCACAAGCTTGCAGGCGATGCAGCGCTCTTCGCCGTTGGGATAGCGGCGCAGCGCGTGCAGGCCGCGGAAGCGCGGGCTCATCGGCGTCTTCTCCTCCGGGGTACATCACGGTGACCTTGCGCGCGAAGAGGTGGCGGCCGGTGAGGCGCAGGCCCTTCAGCAGCTCGCGCAGCATGAGGCTGGAGAGCGATGTCCCTGGACGCGGTCAGCATGGCTATCTTCCGAACCAGATGGAGAACGGGCCAGCGTGTCAGCGATCGGCTCCATCATCATCACGCCGACCACCACGATCCAGACGAGCGTGATGGGGATGAAGACCTTCCAGCCGAGCCGCATGATCTGGTCGTAGCGGTAGCGCGGGAACGAGGCGCGCGACCCACAGGAACACGAACATGAGGAAGGCGACCTTCGCGAGCAGCCACCAGGATGCCGGGCGCCGCGAGCCACGCGATGGCGTGGCCGTCGCGGACGCACGCCGAAGTCGAACGGCGAGAGCCAGCCGCCCAGGAACACGAGGCGACGAGCACGCGTCGAGATGAGGATCATGTTCGCGTACTCGGCGAGGAAGAACACCGCGAACATCATTCCCGAGTACTCGACGTGGAAGCCCGCCGACGATCTCGCTCTCGCCCTCGGCCACGTCGAACGGGTGGCGGTTGGTCTCGGCGAGGCCGGCGATGAAGTGGATGACGAAGAGCGGGAAGCAGCGGCAGCCAGAACCAGCCGAAGAAGCCGTAGTGCGCCGTCCTGGCGCGCGACGATCTGCGGTGAGGTTCATGCTCTGCCCGGCCATGAGCGCGCCCACGAGCGCGAAGCCCATGGCGAGCTCGTAGGAGACCATCTGCGCGCGCGGCGCGCATGGCGCCGATGAACGCGTACTTCGAGTTCGACGCCCAGCCGGCGATGATCACGCCGTAGATGCCCATCGACGTCATGCGCGAGCATGAGCGAGGACGCGCCGCGTCCACGTTCGGCGATCGACCCAGCCGGGCGCGAACGGGACGATGGCCCACGCGGCCAGCGCGGGCGCCGACCGCGACGATCGGGCGCCAGGAGGAAGAGCGCCTTGGAGGCGCCCGACGGGAACGATCTGCTCCTTCATGAGCAGCTTGATCGCATCCGCGATGGGCTGGAGGATGCCCTTGTAGCCCACGCGGTTCGGGCCCTTGCGCACCTGGATCCAGCCGATCACCCAGCGCTCGACGAGCTGGTAGTAGAGGACCGTGAGCAGCATCGGCACCAGCACCAGCACGATCATCACGAGCGCGTGGCCGGCGTCGTACACCGGCGGGCCCCACTGCGAGCCGAATACTGGTCGAGTGGCCCCGGGCCCAGCGCCTGTGCCTGGACGAGGTCAGTCGTGATCATGCGACCGCCGTCTCACGCGACGCTTCTCGACCGCGATCGTCGCCTTCGCGCCAGCGCCGCCGTCTCCGGCGACGCCGCGCGCGATGCGCACCGCTGCCGTCGGGAAGCGCGGCGTCGAGCGCGCAGCGGGAGCCGCTTCGCCGCCGCCCTGGCGCACGCGCACGCGATCGCCTGCCGGCGAGGCCGAGCGCGCGCGAGCGTCGCGGCGTTGAAGCGGGCGCGTGCGCGCAGCCTGCTGCCGTCGGCGGTCTTCTGCAGCGGCGCGCGAGCGGCGCACGATCGGGTCGCCTGCGTAGAGCGCGAACTCGGCGACGCGCTCGAGCGCTGCGGCTGCCGCGCGCAGTCCCACGTGAACGGCTGCGATCGGCAGTTGTCCGAGCCCGCGCCGCGCCCACGCTGCGAGGTCCGGCGCGATCTGCTGCGCGCACCGCCTCGATCGTGTCCGCCTGGAAGTCCGGCGAGGCTCGAGCATGCGCGCCCAGCATGCGCAGCACCTTCCACGCCGGGCGCGATGTCGCCCTGCGGCTTCACCACCGCGTTGAACGACTGCACGCGGCCCTTCCATGTTCACGAACGTGCCCGCGGTCTCGGTGAACGGCGCGATCGGCAGCATCACGTGCGCGTCATCGGTGGTGCGCGTTGCGGTAGGCCGAGAGCGCCACGCCGAACTCCGCATCGCCGAGCGCAGCGAGCGCCCGCGGGCCCATGTCGAGCTCCGGCTTCGACGCCGACCACGAGGTAGCCGCGCGCGCGGCTCGTCGATCATGGCGCGCGCATCGAGGCCGCGCTCGCGGCACCGCGCCCGACGAGATGCGCGCCGACCGGCGTTGGCGCCATCGGGAAGCACGCCCGACGGTGGCGCCGGTGATGCGGCCGATCTCCTGCGCGATCGCGAGCGAGCACCGCGAAATCCGGATGCTGCTGCGCGTAGTGGCCGAGGAGGATCGCCGAGCGCTTCTTGCCCTTGAGGGCGCATCGGCGATCGCGCGCCGCCGCCTTCGCCGAGCTGCGCGACGGCGCAGCGACGCGCGAGCCGGCCGCGAGCGCACCGGGCCGCGCGACCTGCGGTTCGCGACCGGCATCAGCGAGATCGTCGTCGGCGACGTGCACGCACGCTCACGCGCCAGGCCTTCTTCGCCGCCGGCGCGCAGGCGCGCGGCGAAGAGCGGCTGCTCCTTGCGCAGCGTCGAGCCGATGACGAGCACCGACTGCGAGCTTGGCGCACGCTCGGCGATCGGCATGCCGAGCCACGGCGCGCCCGCGCGTCTTCAGCGCGGAAGTCCGACTGGCGCATGCGATGGTCGATGTTGTGCGCTGCCGAGGCTGCGCGCCGAGGCGCGCGCGCGAGGTGCAGCTCCTCCAGCGGTGAGGTGCGGCGCGAGCGAGCATGCCGAGCGCGTCGGCGCCGTGGCGCGCCGACGACGTCCTTCAGGCCCTGCGCCGCGGCTTCGAGCGCCTCAGGCCAGTCGACCTCGTGCCACTGCGCCGGCGCGCTTGACCATCGGGTACAGCGAGGCGCTCACTCGGAGTTGAGGCCCTCGGTAGGCGAAGCGGTCGCGGTCGGAGAGCCAGCACTCGTTCACGCTCGTCGTTCTCGAGCGGCAGCACGCGCATCACGCGGTCCTGCTTCACCTGCACGATGAGGTTGGAGCCGAGCGCTGTCGTGCGGGCTGACCGACTTGCGCCGCGACAGCTCCCAGGTGCGCGCCGTGTAGCGGAACGGCTTCGAGGTGAGCGCGCCCACCGGGCAGAGGTCGATCATGTTGCCCGAGAGCTCCGAGTCGACGGTGCTTGCCGACGAAGCGATGATCTCGGCGTGCTCGCCGCGGCCGACCATGCCGAGCTCCATGACGCCCGGCGAGCTCCTGGCCGTAGCGCACGCAGCGCGTGCAGTGGATGCAGCGCGTCATGTCGGTCGAGATGAGCGGCCCGAGGTTCTTGTTCAGCACCACGCGCTTTTCCTCGGTGAAGCGCGAGGCGCGTCTTGCCGTAGCCGACCGCGAGGTCCTGCAGCTGGCACTCGCCGCCCTGGTCGCAGATCGGACAGTCGAGCGGGTGGTTGATGAGCAGGAACTCCATCACGCCGTCCTGCGCCTGCCTCGCATGAGTCCGAGCGCGTGAACACTTTCATGCCGTCGCTGACCGGGCGTGGCGCAGGCGGGCTGGGGCTTGGGCGCCTTCTCGACCTGCACCAGGCACATGCGGCAGTTGGCCGCGATCGAGAGCTTCTTGTGGTAGCAGAAGTGCGGCATGTAGATGCCGAGCTCGTTGGCGGCCTCCATCACCGTCGCGCCGTTGTCGACCGTGACGGTCTCCCTGCCGTCGATGGTCGAGCTTGGGCATGTCAGTCGGCGGCCTGCTTCTGCGCGGCAGGCTCGGGCGAGGTCAGTACCGCCGGGCTCGGTCACCATGCAGCGCTTGTGGTCGATGTGGTACTGGAATTCGTCGCGGAAATGCTGGATGAACGCGCTTCACCGGCAGCGCGGCGGCGTCGCCGAGCGCGCAGATGGTGCGGCCCGGCGATGTTGTCGGCGACGTTCACGCAGGAGGTCGAGGTCCTCGCTCTTGCCCTTGCCGTGCTCGATGCGGTTGACCATGCGGTAGAGCCAGCCGGTGCCCTCGCGGCAGGGCGTGCACTGGCCGCAGGACTCCTCGAAGTAGAAGTACGACGAGGCGCTCGAGCGCCTTCACCATGCAGGTGGTCCTCGTCCATGACGATCACCGCGCCCGGAGCCGAGCATCGAGCCCGCCTTGGCGATCGAGTCGTAGTCCATGTCGGTGTTCATCATGACGTCGGCGGGCAGCACCGGCATCGACGAGCCGCCGGGGATCACCGCCTTCAGCTTCCTGCCGCCGCGCATGCCGCCCGCCATCTCGAGCAGCTTCGCGAACGGCGTGCCGAGCTTCACCTCGTAGTTGCCGGGCGCGCTCGACGTGGCCCGAGACCGAGAAGATCTTGGTGCCGCCGTTGTTCGGCCGGCCCGAGGCCGAGGAACGCAGTCGGCGCCGTTGTTGACGATCCAGGGCACCGCGGCGAAGGTCTCGGTGTTGTTGATCGTGGTCGGCTTGCCGTAGAGGCCGTAGCTCGCCGGGAACGGCGGCTTGAAGCGCGGCAGGCCCTTCTTGCCCTCGAGCGACTCGAGCAGCGCGGTCTCCTCGCCGCAGATGTAGGCGCCGTAGCCGTGGTGCGTTGTAGAGCTCGAAAGTCGAAGCCGCTCGCCGAGGATGTTCTTGCCGATGTAGCCCGCGGCGCGCGCTTCGGCGAGCGCCTCCTCGCAGCGCTCGTACACGTCCCAGATCTCGCCGTGGATGTAGTTGTAGCCCACGGTCGACGCCCATCGCGTACGCGCGCGATCGATCATGCCCTCGATGAGCGCGTGCGGGTTGTAGCGCAGGATGTCGCGGTCCTTGAAGGTGCCGGGCTCGCCCTCGTCGGAGTTGCACACCAGGTACTTCTGCGCCGGTGAAGCTGGCTGCGGCATGAAGCTACCACTTGAGGCCCGTCGGGAAGCCCGCGCCGCCGCGACCGCGCAGCGCGGACTTCTTCACCTCGGCGACGACGCGTCTCGGGCGGAGTCTTCTCGGCGAGCGATCTTGCTGCAGCGCCGTGTAGCCGCCGCGCTGCCTCGTAGTCGCTCGAGGCGCCAGTTGGCGCCGTCGAGGCCCTTCATGATGACGCGCGTCGGGTCCGTAGTCGAGCATGTCACTCTCGGCAGCTCCGTCGTATCCAGCTTGTCGAGTCTTCGTCCGGCGTCATGAAGCCGACACATGCGTCTTGTTGTTCACCAGCATCACCGGCGCGTCGCCGCAGGCGCCGAAGCACTCGCCTTCCTTCAGCGTGAAGCGCGCCGTCGGCGCGTGGTCTCGTTGAAGTCCGACGCCGCAGCTTGCTTCTTCAGGTGCTCGGCCGCGTCCTCGCGCGCCCGAGCAGCGCGCACGGCAGGTTCGGTGCAGATGCACACCTTGTGCTTGCCGATCGGCTTCGAGGTTGTACATGCTGTAGAAGGTCGCCACCTCGTAGACCGCGACCGGCGGCATGCCGAGGACGCTCGCGACCTCCTCCATCAGCTGCGTTGGAGAGCCAGCCGTGCTGGTCCTGCGCGATGGCGAGCGCCGACATCACCGCCGACTGGCGTCTGCTCCGGGCGGGTACTTGCGCGCCTCGCCTCGATCTGCCGCGGCGACTCGGCGAAAGCAGGTGCCGGCTGCCGAGCTCGCTGATGTGAACGAGCGCGCCACGCGCGAGCTCAGCCTCATCCGCATTGCGCGGCGGCGGAGAGCAAGCATTACCAACTGCGCAGGTTGCGCTCACAGCTCATCCTTCCAGTAGTCGACGCCTGGTCGACGTCGGTCATGTGGCGCATCGGCAGCGCTGCCGCTGCCGCCGAAGGCGCCGATCTTGTCCGAATCCGGGTACTCGCAGACCTCGGCCGGCATCATCGTGCTCACCGAGATGTAGGCGAGCTCGCGCGTCGGAGTCGTTGACGATCTGGTGCGCGGTGTCGGGCCCGCCCGTCGGGGCAGCAGATGAAGTCGCCGGCGCGCACCTTGCGCGTCGTCGCCCGGCAGCGCAGCAGTCCCGTGCCCTTCACGATGAAGAACATCTCCTCCTCGGCGCGATGGCTGTGGAAGGGGCAGGAGCGCTTGCCCGGCGGCACCACGTCGTACGAGTAGCCGAGGTCCTTCGCGCCGACGAGCGGGCCGATGCGCGCACGCAGTCGCGACGCGAACCTTTCGCCCTGCTCGGAGTGCTCGAGCTCGAGCTGGTCGATGCTCGATCACGCGCTGATCGATTCACCCTCGCGCTCGAGTCCGGCATCGCGTCTTCATCGGTCGATCTCCCCGAACACGATGTCCATGCGTGCCGATGATCGCGACCACGTCGGCGATCATGTGGCCGCGCGCCATCTCGTCGAGCGCCGCGAGGTGCGCGAAGCCCGGCGCGCGGATCTTCGATGCGCCACGGCTTGTTCGCGCCGTCGGAGATGAGGTAAGATGCCGAACTCGCCCTTCGGGTGCTCGACCGCGGCGATAGACCTCGCCCGGCGGCACGTGCATGCCCTCGGTGAAGAGCTTGAAGTGGTGGATCAGCTCTTCCATGTTCTCCTTCATCTCGACGCGCGACGGCGGCGCCACCTTGTGGTTGTCGGTGATCACCGGGCCCGGGTTCTGCGCAGCCAGTCGATGCACTGCTTGATGATGCGGTTCGACTGGCGCATCTCCTCGATGCGCACCAGGTAGCGGTCGTAGCAGTCGCCGTTGATGCCGACCGGGATGTCGAAGTCCATGCTGGTCGTAGACCTCGTAGGGCTGCTTCTTGCGCAGGTCCCATGCGATGCCCGAGCCGCGCAGCATCGGGCCGGTGAAGCCGAGCGCCTGAGCGCGCTCGGGCGACACCACGCCGATGCCGACCGTGCGCTGCTTCCAGATGCGGTTGTCGGTGAGCAGCGTCTCGTAGTCGTCGACGTAGCCTCGGAAAGCGGCTGGTGAAATCCTCGATGAAGTCGAGCAGCGAGCCCTGGCGGTTCGCGTTGAGCTCGCGTGACCTCGGCTCGTTGCTGGATGCGCGATCGCCTGCGTACTGCGGCATCGTGTCGGGCAGGTCGCGGTAGACGCCGCCCGGGCGGTAGTACGCCGCGTGCATGCGCGCGCCGGACACCGCCTCGTAGCAGTCCATCAGGTCCTCGCGCTCGCGGAAGCAGTAGAGGAAGACCGTCATCGCGCCGACGTCGAGCGCGTGCGCGCCGAGCCACAGCAGGTGGTTCGAGGATGCGCGTGATCTCGTCGAACATCACGCGGATGTACTGGGCGCGCAATCGGCACGTCGACGCCGAGCAGCTTCTCGATCGCCATCACGTAGGCGTGCTCGTTGCACATCATCGACACGTAGTCGAGCCGGTCCATGTACGGCACCGTCTGGATGTAGGTGCGCGTGCTCGGCGAGCTTCTCGGTCGCGCGGTGCAGCAGGCCGATGTGCGGATCGGCGCGCTGGATCACCTCGCCGTCGAGCTCGAGCACCAGGCGCAGCACGCCGTGCGCCGCCGGATGCTGCGGGCCGAAGTTCATGCGTGTAGTTGCTGATTTCAGCCATTGCTTTCGCCTGCGACTCGCCGTAGTCGTCTTCGCGGATGACGCGCGGCACGATCTCGCGCGGCTCGATGGTCACCGGCTGGTAGATCACGCGCTTCTGCTCCGGGTCGTAGCGCATCTCGACGTAGCCCGAGATCGGGAAGTCCTTGCGGAACGGATGCCCGACGAAGCCGTAGTCGGTGAGGATGCGGCGCAGGTCCGGATGGCCCTCGAAGACGATGCCGTAGAGGTCGAACGCCTCGCGCTCGTACCAGTTGCGCCGCACGGCCAGCACGTCGACCAGCGAGTCGAGCGCGCGGGAAGCTCGTCGTCGGCGCAGAACGACCGCACGCGCACGCGCCAGTTGTGCGCGATCGAGAGCAGGTTGTAGACGACCGCAGTAGCGCGGCCCTGCCCAGCTCGTCGCCAGCACCTGCGTAGTCGATGCCGATCGACGTCGATGAGCTCGGTGAAGGCGAGCGCCGGGTCGTCGCGCAGCGACTGCGCGCCGCCGCGAGGTCCGCCGGCGCGCACCTCGATGGTGAGCTGGCCGCGGTCGACGCGCCGCTCGCGATGCGCTCGCCGCAGGGCGCAGTCGAGCGCGGCCTGCAGGGTCTCGAGGGTCGTGGCCATGCAGCGGCGCCTGCGCGCGATGGTGTTGGTGCGCTTGATCTTGTTCTGCAGCTGGATGATGCCGTAGAGCAGCGCCTCGGCGGTCGGCGGGCAGCCGGGCACGTAGATGTCCACCGGCACGATGCGGTCGCAGCCGCGCACGACCGAGTACGAGTAGTGGTAGTAGCCGCCGCCGTTGGCGCACGAGCCCATCGAGATCGACCCAGCGCGGCTCGGCCATCTGGTCGTAGACCTTGCGCAGCGCCGGCGCCATCTTGTTGCAGAGCGTGCCGGCGACGATCATCACGTCCGACTGGCGCGGGCTCGGGCGGAAGACGATGCCGAAGCGGTCGAGGTCGTAGCGCGCGGCGCCGGCGTGCATCATCTCGACCGCGCAGCAGGCGAGGCCGAAGGTCATCGGCCACAGCGAGCCGGTGCGCGCCCAGTTGAGCACGTTGTCGACCTGCGTGACGACGAAGCCCTGCTGGAGCTCACGCCCTGCGACGGCCGCCTTCGATCATCCCCATTCGAGCGCGCCCTTCTTCCACTCGTAGACGAAGCCGACCACGAGGATGCCGAGGAAGATCATCATCGCGACGAAGCCGAACAAGCCGATGTCCTGCAGCACGATCGCCCACGGGAAGAGGAAGGCGATCTCGAGGTCGAAGAGGATGAAGAGGATCGCGACCAGGTAGTAGCGCACGTCGAACTTCATGCGCGCGTCCTCGAACGCCTCGAAGCCGCACTCGTACGGCGAGAGCTTCTCGCTGTCGGGGTTCTGCGCCCCGATGAGCGCGCGCGAGCGCGCCGCTCACCACGATCGCCGCCGACGCCGACCGCGCGGCGCCGATGGCGAGGAACAGCAGGACCGGAAAGTAGTTCTCGAGCAATGCTGGGTTCTAAGTTTGAATTGGTGCCGTCGAAGAGACTCGAACTCTTACGCCTTTCGGCACTGCCCCCTCAAGACAGCGTGTCTACCAATTCCACCACGACGGCAACTTGGATCTGCTACCGACAGCTACGAACGGCTACTTCGGGATCTCCGTGGACTTCTCCGCGGGCCCGCCGGCGCCGGTGCCGAGGGAGCAGGCGCCGCCGGTTTCACATCGACGGCTTCCGTCCGCCGGGACGTCGAGCTGCTGCGTCACGCCGCCCGACTTCGACGGCGCCGAGAAATAGGTGAGCCCGAGGCTCGTCGCGAAGAACACGGCCGCGAGGACCGCCGTGGTGCGCGAGAGGAAGTTGGCCGCGCCCGCGGAGCCGAAGAGGCTGCCCGCCGAGCCGCTGCCGAACGCCGCGCCCATGTCGGCGCCCTTGCCGTGCTGCAGCAGCACGAGGACGACGATGCCGACCGCGGCGAGGATGTGCAGCACGAGAACCAGCGTTTGCATTTCGCTGTCCTTTCGTCTTGCCGCGACGGCTGCGCGCCAGATCGCCACGAAATTCTTCCGCTACCAGCGACGCCCCGCCGACGAGCCCGCCGTCGACGTTCGGCATCGCGAACAATTCCGCCGCATTCGCCGCCTTCACGCTGCCCCCGTACAGGATCGGAAGCCTCGCCGCCACATCCTCGTCCTTCGCGCGCGATGCGCCCGCGGATGAACGCGTGCGCCTCGTCCGCCTGCGCCGCCGTCGCCGTCCTGCCCGTGCCGATGGCCCACACCGGCTCGTAGGCGACGATGCCGCCGTCCAGCCCGGTCGCGCGCCGCATGCTCAGCAGCGCGTCCACCTGCCTCGCGAGCACCGTCTCGTGTCGCCGCGCTCGCGCTCCTCGCAGCGTCTCGCCCACGCAGAAGATCGGCGTGAGCCCCGCCTGCGCGCCGCGACGTACTTCTCCGCGCACGATCGCATCGGTCGTCGCTGAAGATCGTGCGGCGCTCGAGTGCCCGACGATCGCGTAGCGGCTGCCGAACTCCGCCAGCATCCGCCCGGAGACGTCCCCGGTGTAGGCGCCCTTCGTCGAAGCCGGCTCACGTCCTGGCGCGCCCCAGCGCGATTCCCGAGCCCTGCAGCAGCGCCCGCGACCTGGGCCAGGTACGGGCTCGGCACGCAGACCACGCATGCCACCGGGCGTTGCCGGGGATCTCTCGCAGGAGCGCGCTTCAGCAACGCCTCGTTGCCGAGCGAGGCTGCCATTGAGCTTCCAGTTGCCGACGACGGCTTTCGACCGCATCGCGACCCTCAAAACCTGACGATTTTAGCGCAGATTGGGTGCGCTCAAGGTCGAGCACGTCATCCGGCGAGGCAGGGACCAGATGGCGGTCTGCCCGAGTCGGCCTGCGTCCGGGCGACGACGAGCCTCGGCTGCACCGCTGCCGCGATCGTCTCGGCCAGCTCCTGCACGTGCGCGCGGTCTTCGCCCTCCACCATCACGCGCACCACGGGCTCGGTGCCCGAGGGACGCAGCAGGCACGCGCCCGCGCCCGGCGAGGTCGGCCTCCGCGCGCGATGGCCTGCCTTCACGGCGGGCGCCTGCAGGTCGAGCTTGCCGGCGAGCTTCACGTTCACGAGCACCTGCGGCAGGAGGCACGAGCTCGCGCGTGAACTCGCGCGAGCGATCTGGCCCGATGGCCACGACGCGCCGCGAGCACCTGCAGCGACGAGATGATGGCGTCGCCCGTCGGAGTGGCAGTCGAGGCAGAGCAGGTGGCCGGAGTTCTCGCCGCCGCACTCCCAGCCGCGCTCGACCAGCATCTCGAGCACGTAGCGGTCGCCCACCTTGGCGCGCGCGAACGGGATGCCCATCTCGCCCAGGCGCTTCTCGAGCGCGAAGTTGGTCATGAGCGTGCCCACGACGCCGCCGCGCAGGCGCTCCGTCGCGCTGCGCGGTGCTTCACCATCGCGTAGAGCAGCTGGTCGCCGTCGAAGAGCGTGCCGTCGCGATCGGCCATGGCGAGGCGGTCGCCGTCGCCGTCGAAGGCGATGCCGAAGTCGGCGCTTGTGCTCGACCACCGCGCGCGCGAGCGCCTGCGGGACGCGTGGCGCCGCAGCCGTCGTTGATGTTGATGCCGTTGGGCTGGCTCGCCGATCGCGATCACCTCGGCGCCCAGCTCCTGGAAGACGCGCAGGCCCACGCGATAGTTGGCGCCGTGCGCGCAATCGACCACGAGCTTCAGGCCGCGCAGCGCGAGGCTCTTCGGGAAGCTGCGCCTTGCAGAACTCGAGGTAGCGGCCCTCGGCGTCGTGCAGCGCGCTCGGCCTTGCCGAGCTGCGCCGAGAGGCGGGCAGCGCCATGGGCTGCGTCGAGCAGCGCCTCGATCTCGCTCTCCACCGCGTCGGGCAGCTTCATGCCGTCGGCGGAGAAGAACTTGATGCCGTTGTCCTCGAACGGGTTGTGCGAGGCGGAGATCATGACGCCGGCCGACAGGCGCAGCGCGCGCGTGAGGAAGGCGACCGCGGGCGTGGGCATCGGGCCCACGAGCAGCGTGTCCACGCCGGCGGCGGAGAGGCCCGACTCCGAGCGCGCGACTTCGAGCATGTAGCCGGAGATGCGCGTGTCCTTGCCGATCAGCACCGCGGGACGGCTCGCGATGCGGCGGCGCCACGTCGGCGCGCGAGAGCACCTTGCCCGCGCAGTAGCCGAGCTTCAGCACGAACTCCGGCGTGATCGGCGCTCGCGCCGACGCGGCCGCGAATGCCATCCGTGCCGAAAGTTTACTGTCCATGGCTCCATTTCCAGCGCCATCCAGACTTTGATCGCGTCGACCGTTTCGCTGCACGTCGTGCACGCGCACCGAGGCTCGCCCCATTCTGCACCGCGAGCAGCGCCGCGGCAACGCTCGCCGCCGACGCGCTCGTCCGACGCGGACGGCCGGTGATGTCGCCCGATCATCGCTTGCGCGACAGCCCCGCGAGCACCGGATAGCCCATGCGAGGCGAGCGCCGGCAGCGCGCGGAAGAGCGCCATGTTGTGCTCGAGGGTCTTGCCGAAGCCGAAGCCCGGGTCGAGCACGATGCGCTCGCGCGCGACACCCGCCTCCTCGAGCGCCGCGCGCGCGCTCGCGCAGGAAGGCGGCCCACCTCGGCCACCACGTCGTCGTAGCGCGGGTCTGCCTGCATCGTCGCGCGGCGTCCCTGCATGTGCATCACGCACGCAGCGCCACGCTGCGCCGCGCGACCGCCTCGATCGCGCCCGCGCGCGCGGAAGCGCGTTCACGTCGTTCACCATCGCGCAGCCCGCGTCGATCGCCGCGCGCATCACCTCGGGCTTCATCGTGTCGACCGAGACCGCGCATGCCCTCGCGCGACCAGCGCCTCGACCACCGGAATGACGCGGCGCAGCTCTTCGTCGAGCCGGCACGGGCTCGCGCGCCGGGCCGCGTGGACTCGCCGCCGACGTCGACCAGGTCGGCGCCCTCCTCGCGCAGCCGCAGCCGTGCTCGATCGCGCCGCGCAGTCGAAGAAACTGCCCGCCGTCGGAGAAGGAGTCGGCGGTGACGTTGAGGATGCCCAGCGACGCAGCGGGCGTCGGCAGAGGAAAACGGGGCGTAGGCCACGAGGCCGGCCCTGTCTCCGCTTCTGTCGTTGCTTGCCGTGCTCAGGCGCTCTCCGCGGGCGCCGGGGTCGGCTCGCGCGCCGCGGCCTTGCCGCCGTCGGTGGGCGGCGACGCGGCTTGGCCGCCACCGGCTTCGGCGGACGCGGCGGGCGTGCCGTCCATGATGTCGTTGATCTGGTCGGCGTCGAGCGTCTCCCACTCGAGCAGCGCCTTGGTCATCGCCTCGACCTTGTCGCGGTTCTCCTCGAGCAGGCTGGCGCGCGAGCGCGTACTGCTGGTCGATGATGGCGCGCACTTCCTGGTCCACCGCCTTCATCGTCTCTTCCGACATGTTCTGGTGCGTGGTGACCTGGCGGCCGAGGAACACCTCGCCCTCGTTCTCGCCGTAGACCATCGGGCCCAGCGCATCGGTCATGCCCCACTCGGTGACCATGCGGCGCGCCATCTCGGTCGCGCGCTTGAAGTCGTTCGAGGCGCCGGTGGTCATCTGGTTCATGAAGAGCTCTTCGGCGATGCGGCCGCCGAACAGCACCGCGATGTTGTTCAGCAGGTAGTCGCGGTCGTAGCTGTAGCGGTCCTCGACCGGCAGCTGCATCGTGACGCCCAGCGCGCGGCCGCGCGGGATGATCGTGACCTTGTGCACCGGGTCGGTCTTGGGCAGCAGGCGCGCGACGATCGCGTGGCCGGACTCGTGGTACGCGGTGTTCCGGCGCTCCTCCTCGGGCATGACCATCGAGCGGCGCTCGGCGCCCATGATGACCTTGTCCTTGGCGCGCTCGAAATCGTCCATGTCCACGAGGCGCTTGCTGCCGCGCGCGGCGAAGAGCGCCGCCTCGTTCACGAGGTTGGCGAGGTCCGCGCCGGAGAAGCCGGGCGTGCCGCGCGCGATGATCGAGGCGTCCACGTCCGGCGCGATCGGCACCTTGCGCATGTGCACGATGCAGGATCTGCTCGCGGCCGCGGATGTCGGGCAGCGGCACCACGACCTGGCGGTCGAAGCGGCCCGGGCGCAGCAGCGCCGGGTCGAGCACGTCGGGGCGGTTGGTCGCGGCGATGACGATCACGCCCGAGGTGCCCTCGAAGCCGTCCATCTCCACCAGCAGCTGGTTCAGCGTCTGCTCGCGCTCGTCGTTGCCGCCGCCCAGGCCCGCGCCGCGCTGGCGGCCGACCGCGTCGATCTCGTCGATGAACACGATGCAGGGCGCGTTCTTCTTCGCCTGCTCGAACATGTCGCGCACGCGCGCCGCGCCGACGCCGACGAACATCTCGACGAAGTCGG